>WOR8_10000231_pt1 | contig 57700 bp, 56 predicted proteins | sample DeeMarSeWOR38_10_FD_19890 | JGI IMG/M metagenome (IMG submission 19890)
GCAGGATGTTTGTTAAGTCAAGTCAAATAGAATTATAAATTTTATCTAATTTATAATTCAGGAATTACTAAATAATTTTTTTAATAATTTAAAATACCTTCTCCCTTAGGGAGAGGGAAAGGGAGTGGGCTTTTAATATGAAAATTCACGAATACCAGGCAAAAGCAACATTAAAAAAATTCGGTGTCCCAATTCAGGATGGAATTGCGATAAAAAATATAAACGAGTTCGATGATGCAATCAGGCAGCTGCAGGAAGGAGGAATAAACCAGTACGTAATTAAATCACAAATTCATGCCGGCGGAAGGGGGAAAGGAAAAATTTATAATCCTTCAAATACGGACGAGTTAATTCTTGAAGGGGGAGTAAAATTTACAAAATCTGTAGATCAGGCAAGAGAATATGCGGACAAAATTCTCGGAAATCTTTTAGTAACCCATCAAACCGGAGCCGAGGGAAAAATTGTTAAAACTCTTTTTATTACAGAGGGGTTGGATTACAAAAAGGAATTGTATTTAGGCATTCTTCTTGATCGTGCTATTTCTAAAAATGTAATTATGGTTTCAACCGAAGGAGGAGTTGAAATTGAAAAAGTTGCTGAAGAAACTCCCGAAAAAATTATTAAAGAATGGGTTGATCCTGCTGTCGGACTTCAAAGTTACCAGGCACGCAAATTAGCTTTTGCGCTGGGATTAAAAGGAAATGCTTTTAAGAGTTTCATTCCTTTCATTAAATCGCTCTACAAAGCTTATGAACAGACTGATGCATCGCTTCTGGAAATAAATCCGCTTGTAATTACGAATGATGATAAGGTTGTGGCACTTGATGCGAAAATGAATTTTGATGATAATGCACTTTACCGTCATCCGGATATTACCGCGTACCGTGATCTAGATGAAGAAGATCCGCTGGAAATTGAGGCTTCAAAATACAACCTTAATTACATAAAATTGGACGGTAATGTCGGCTGTATGGTTAACGGAGCAGGACTCGCAATGGCGACAATGGATATTATCAAACTTGCAGGCGGTGAACCCGCAAACTTTCTGGATGTAGGCGGCGGTGCAAGCAAAGAAACAGTTTCAAACGGCTTTAAAATTATCCTGTCTGATAAAAATGTAAAGGCGATTTTAATTAATATTTTCGGCGGGATTGTAAGATGTGATAGAGTAGCGCAGGGTGTTATTGATGCCGCGACCGAAATGCAGGTTAAAGTACCGATAGTTGTAAGACTGGAGGGAACAAATGCTGAGGAAGCCGGAGAACTGCTGCGTAAATCAGGATTGAATTTTGAAGTTGCTGAATCCTTTGATGACGCAGCTAAAAAAGTTACTGCGGTATTAAAGAATTAAATACATAAAACTACGTAAAAATTTCAGTCCCGATCAGGCAATTGCCGGATCGGGGCTTTTTTATTTATTCAGATTCCAATCAGTACTAAAATTAATCCACTTAATCAACTGGAACGGTTCTTGTTTTTAGTTTTTTTTAGTAATACATTTTTTATGTGATTTTAAGAATTCATACACTAATGAAAGAATAAAAATGCCCGAATTTGATTCGGATTTTGGTTTCGATGAATCTTTCAAACCCGATAACGAAAGTCTTAGAGATAAGATAGAAGAGTGTAGGGAAATATTAGACAGCGGTGCAGTTTACGGCTTCATTGATAAAATTGAAGAAGTAATTCAATCCTGCCTTGAAAATGATTTTAACACTGAAGGACTTTACCTGGTTAACGGTTTAATTGAAATTTCACCTTACAATTCAGAATATTGGATTAAAAAGGGATTATTTTTAAACGGCTTAGGCAGATTTGAAGAAGCAATTGACTGCTATGATAAATCACTTTCATTGAATCCCGGTGATACAGAAGCATTGGTCGACAGGGCTATTTCGGAAGAAAATGTCGGTTTGTTCAACCAGGCAAAGCAGTCCCTTCTAAGGGCGCTTGATAATGATCCAAATAATGAAGATGCACTTTACAGTCTCGGAATTCTTCATCAGCGGAATGAGGAGTTTGAAGAAGCTATACGGTTCTTTAGAAAAGTAATTGAGCAATCACCGGATTATTCAGAAGCCTATTATGAATTGGGATACTGCTATGAAAACACAGCTGATAATAAGAACGCTTTAAAATCGTATGATAAATTCCTGGAATTCGATCCATACAATCCAAACGGATGGTATAACAGGGGAATTATCTTAACAAAAATGCAGAACTACGAACAGGCTTTAAACAGCTACGATCTTGCTGTTTCCCTGAAAGATGATTTTCCGAGTGCCTGGTTTAACCGTGGAAATATTTTAACTGAGCTTGGAAGATTTAAAGATGCACTTGAGAGCTTCAGAAAAGCTTACGAGCTGGATAAATACGATGAAGAAACCTGTTTTAACATCGGTAATTTGTATGAAGAACTGGGCGATTTAAATGGGGCGGTTAAATATTATTCCGAAGCGATTAAAATTAATGATGAATATTATGAAGCTTACCTTGCACGAGGTTATTGTTTCGATGCTGCAGGTAAATTTCAGCTTGCATTAAAGGATTTTAATAAGGCCATAACTCTCACGCAGGATAATGCAGAAGCTTGGTACGCAAAAGCAGATCTGGAATATTCACTGGGAAGGCTAAAAGATTCTGTTGCAAGCTATGTGCATGCTTTAAAGATAAGTCCTAAAAATTACGATGTCTGGTATACGCTTGCTGAGACGTATCTTGAGCTCGGTGATTGGCTTAATGCACTTGCAGCTTTTGATGAGTGCAGCAAATTAAAAACTGATGATGCTAAATCGATTTATGAAAAAGCAAAAATAAATTTTATTTTAAGTCGAACCGAAGAAGCAATAGCATGTCTTAAACTTGCATTTAAACTGGACCCGAGTTATCAGGATGAGTTTGAAAATGAATATCCTGAAATAAAATCTTCCAGACTATTTAAAAAATTATTGGGCGAGAATTAATCCTGTTTCATCTCACCTTTTTATTCAATATCATTATTATATGAATTGAAAAAATCATTAATGAACTATTTCAAAAAACCAAAAGAGCTTTTATGAAAGACTCGTTTTATGCGAACACGGAATTAATAGCACTTATCGGTCACCCGATTAAACATTCCTATTCTCCCTTTATTCAGAATGTCGCATTCGAATTGGTAAAACTGGATTATATTTATCTTGCATTCGATGTACCGGCGGATAATCTTAAAAAAGCCATTAACAGTGTTACAGCTTTGGGACTAAAAGGATTAAATGTCACTCTTCCTCATAAAGAAAAAATTATCCGTATGCTGGATGACCTTTCGGAAGAAGCTTCAATTATCGGTGCGGTAAATACGGTAGTTAATGATCACGGAAAATTGTTTGGTTACAACACGGATGTAAACGGAATTCTCGAATCACTTCTGCCGTATAAAGATGAAATAACGGGTTCAAAAGTGAGCGTAATCGGAGCAGGAGGAAGTGCACGTGCAGTAATTTATACATTATTAAGACATTTTAAACCGGAAGAGATTTTTATAATAAACAGAACCCAACAGAGAGCCGATACCTTGATGAATTATTTTTCTTTAAAGATGCGTTACGATGGTTTTCATACAATGGAACTTTTTCCGCCAAATATTGCAGATACACTCAACTCATCAAAACTCATAGTAAATACAACAACGATTGGTATGGCACCTGATCTTAAAGATACAGTTACAGACCTTGAGGAATCTTTTAACGAAGAGCAAATTGTTTTTGATTTAATTTACAATCCTGCAAAGACCAATCTCCTGAAGCTCGCAGAAAAATGCGGTGCAAGAGTTATAGGTGGAATGAAAATGCTGGTTTCTCAGGCAGCAAAATCTTTTGAATTATGGACGGGTGAAGAAATGCCTGTTGAACAGATTACAAAGTCACTGGAGCTTTATATCGAAGACAAAGAAAAATAATATTTACCACCGGATCTCGTCTTACCGAACTTAAAAAATCATTTGCAAGTTACTGTGTAAATAATTACGTTTGTGCAAAACAGAGGTCAACGATGCGAAAAACTATATTCTTCACTTTACTTTTTTCAGCCTTTTTGTTTTCACAAACAAGGTTCCATAATGATTCGCCTTTTATTTCGGGATTGGTGGGCGCTGCAAAAGTAAACCTGTCGGGAAACAACGGAAGCAATCCCTTGTCCCTTGCTTTCGGCGGAAGTTTTGGTATTCCGGTTATTCAAAACCTGTATTTATATACCCGAACATCTTATACATCCCAATCGAATTTTCAATCTTATTACAATACATCTCACTTAAATAATCAATTTCAAATTTCCAATGAATTAACCGAGGTTAACTCATCATTCAGCCAGTTGCTTGTTAATGGGGGACTGCTTTACAATTTTAATTTAAGCAAAGAATTTTTGCTCGGAATAAACGGCGGTCTTTCTTTTATGGTTATTAATCAGGAAGCAAAATTAAGAACCGGAACGGTTATTTCGAGTGTTGATAACGAGAATATTTGGGGTGCTTTCGGGGGTATAATTGTTGAAAAAACCTGGGAGGACAGTGATTTTTCAACATTCTTTGAGGCTCAGTATAATTATGCAAAAAGTGATGCCGTATACAGAACCAGCGCTTTGAGCACAATGAATTATACTTTCGGGGTAAGATATTATTTAGCGGGCAGGTAATTTCTTAAGTTTTTTTCATGCACCAGATACAACCTGCAATTTCATTTTCAATTATTTTGCACTCATCTTCCTGCTTTCTCACGTAGCTCAAAAAAAGTTTCTCTTTGTCAGGATGCTGGATCGATAATTCTTCTGCACGTATTCTGATTAACTCGGTGTATTCATCGTTTACTTTTTTCGTTTCTTCGGCAGGTACAAATACTTCCTGCAAGATTTCATCACCCTGCGACTTTAATGCTTCTACGGTTGATTTATAATTTTTAATTACAGCATAATCTGGATTATTAATCTTTGCATCTTCCAGAAGGTATGAACCGTCAAAAATAACATATCCGTTTTGGCGGACACATTTCCTAAGCGATATAATCGTGTTTTCAATCGTCCCCAAAAGTGATTCCGCAGATGCCAGAATTAGTACATCAAAATTCTTATAAATCTTTACGGCTGAAACTGCATCTTCAACTCTGAAAGTGCAAAGCTTATCAACATTAAATTTCCTGGCTTTTTGTTTTGCTATATCAATGAAAGGCTCGAAAAGATCTATTCCCAGAACTTCAAATCCTAGCTCATCGGCAATTTTACATGAGACTGCACCCTTGCCGCAAGCTAAATCAATCACCTTAGAATTTTCTGGCAGTTCAAGAGATTTTAATATTTTGATTATTAAATGCGGAGAAGAACCAAGTGCCCACAGATCCTGCAGAAGATAAGGTATAAAAGGTATCAGCTCGGGTGTTGCATCAAAACCTTTTGCAACCTGATCCTTTTTTTCTGCCGTGAGCTCATCAAAATTCATTGCATATCATTTTTTAACTATTGCAGATCTTTCATTAACTATATCCCTCAACTTTCCAGCATGTTCAACTATTGCATCAATTTCTTCACTGCTTAATCCCATTCTCTGGCCATTAACTAATTTATCGTAAGCAATAGCATTACCATCCGGGTCTACCATCATTTCTACATTGTTGTAGATTTTATTTGGATTGTGAGTGATTTCCTTACCAATAAAATAAAGTAAATTATCATCTTTAAAGTAGTAACGATTAAAAGATTCCCCCGGATAGCGGTGCCGGAAGTCTTCATTAATAAAAATCAGCTTCGAATCATGAAAGTAAGCCCTGAAGTTAGAATATGCTCTTGCCGATCCCCAGTTGAAATGCTCTTCAGCCTCAGGATTATGCAGCAAGGAATCAATTTCTTCCTTTACTTCCAGTATACCCTTTTCTGTGTATTCTTTTCTTCCGCAGGAAAAAAATAATATTATAATTAGCCCTGTAAGAAATGTCGCAGTTGTTTTCATAAAAGTTTTTAATTTAAAATAAGAAGCCACGGACTATCCGCGGCTAAAAAATACAAATGCTACTGATTATTTTTTTAGTGCATCTCTGATTTCAGTAAGAAGAACTTCTTCTTTTGAAGGCTCTGGTGGTGGAGCGGGTTTTTCCTCCTCTTTCTTCTTCATATTGTTAATTCCTTTTACAACCAAGAAGATTGCAAATGCTATAATTACAAAATCAATTACAGTGTTAAAAAAAACACCGTACTTGAGAAGAACAGGTTCAACACCCTCTGTACCTTCTTTTAATGTAATTGCTAAACTGGAAAAGTCAACACCGCCTAATAATATACCAATAGGCGGCATAATAACATCACTCACTATGGAAGAGACTATTTTACCAAAAGCGGCTCCGATAACTATACCGATTGCCATATCCATCACGTTTCCACGCATAGCAAATTCTTTGAATTCTTTTACCATACCCATTAGAGTACCTCCTGAAATTATTATTGTTAAAAAGGATTCTGTCTTAAGAAGTACTCAAAGATATTACATTAGAAAATAAATCCAAAGGTCATTGAATATTCGGGCCCGCTGTAATTTGTTTCAGAGCCGATTGGCTGACTGTAATCACCCATAAAATGATAACCAGCACTGACTCCAAGCTTAAAGAGCGATCCAATTAAAAAATCCAATCCCCCACCAAGCTTGGCTCCTATTACGGTTTCAACGGTTGTTTCTTCTGTAATAGAGGCAATTCCAACTTCACTTTTACTATAAACACCTATATATGGACCTGCATAAAAGGAAATGTAAGGAAGCACTGTGTTTTCCTCCGAAATTTGGAGCGGGTAAAAGTTAACTCCTGTTAATATTGGCGCGACTGTAGCCACTTCGGATGATACTTCTGTTCCCGCAGTTGTTTTAGTACTAACATCAGTTACAAGAGCACCTGCGCCTATTCTAAAAGAAAGGTAATTTTTGAACCAGTACTGGTATCCGATTGAACCCATAAATCCAACCGATGAATTTGTTAAAACAGAGGTATTTAATCCAGTTATGGATGTGATGCTGGATATATTTGTGTTATCATAAATACCAATATTTAAATCAAGTCCATGTCTTCCCTCTAAATTACCGCTTTGCTTTACTGATATTGAATTGCCTGGAACGTTTTGTGCTAAGGTAATTGTGGAAATGAGTAAAAACGAAATAAATATTCTTTGTATCATTTCTTTCCCTCTTTTAAATGATTATTTGTATTGAAAACATATACCGGTTTTGAAACAATGGCAAAGCATTTAAACTGTGTATAAAAATAAAATGATGAAAGGAAGAATTTATAGATGTGCTGAAAAAAATGCCGTATCCGGATGATACGGCATTGCTATATTAAAGTATATACAAAAGATTATTTCATCAGTATCATTTTTTTAGTCTCATTAAAGCTGCCTGCATTTAATGTATAAAAATAAACTCCACTTGGTATGTTTGAAGCATCAAAATCTACAGTGTAAGAACCGGTGGATTTTTCTTCATTAACAAGTGTGGCAACTTCATTTCCTAAAACATCGTATATTTTTAATTGTACGAAGGATTCTGCAGGAATAGTATACTTAATTTTTGTATTTGGATTAAATGGATTCGGATAGTTCTGTTCCAACTGGTAACTGGTTATCAGACCTTCGTTTCCATCTGTGCTTCCGATAATTACCTCGGCGGAAAAGTGATAATACTGTGCAGTAACTCCAACAGGCATTCCCTCCGAATTGACTGTACTGCCAGGCAGACTATCACCCTGCATGACAATATGAACAGTAAATATTTCTTCATCAGCTACGGCTACCGGAATTATTTCAGCAATACTTGGATATCTCCAATCTAATAGTGGAGACTCTGGTGTGAATTTTTCAGGAGTTGACCAATTTTCTCCACCGTCGGAACTATAAGTAAAATAACCTGCCATATAGCTGGTTGTATCCGGGCTTATGAATACATGTTCTGTAGTGGCGTTGAATGCTATAAACAGGTAACCGTTATCTGCTCTGCCAATCACGGGTCTGCAAATTGGTACGTGAACATCATTTGTTCCTACATAGGGATAGTAAGGTACATTGCTGCTGTCTGCAATCACTTTCGGAACACCACCGTTTATATTAGGAGACCAAAAGTGAATTTCACTGGGCAAACCAGGGAAATAGCTACCAGTGGCAGAAAAGGTTTGTTGGCAAATCTCATACGTTACACAAGGATCTTCATTGTAAAAATTTACAGCAACTCCGCGGATTGAGCCGAATGCCGTATCACCAATAAATTGATTATCACTATCATAAATTTTAACAGGAGAAGACCAGGTAAGACCATTATCGTTAGATTCCCTGTATAAAACATCTCCATCTTCATTACTTCCATCCCAACCGTTGTAAGCCAATCCTATTATGCCATTCGGTGAAATAGCAAAATCGTATTGTTCAGCATCATCACTTGCTAAATTTTGCCATCCCGAAAATAATCCGGTAGAGAGATCGAGTGTATTTAATTTTACATCATCATTCGGAGCAGGGGACCCGGAAGAAGCAAAAATAACTATACCATTATCAGTTACTATATGCCTGGGCCAAACAGGTCCGTCGGAAATATTTAAGGGATCATATTCAGTAAAATTATATTCAAAAGGACTGTTATCTGAGTATAATTTTGTATGCGTAAACTGAGACCCATTTGAGTTATTATGGTCTGCAATTAGCGCTTCGCCACCTGTTAATCCGTAGATGGATGGAAATCCTGAACGTCCATCTGTGCCTGTATTAACAGGTACGCCTCCCAGCTCAAACCAGGTTAAACCAGCATCGGTGCTTCCAAAGTACAAACAGGTTCTGTCTGGGTAAGGTTCTGTAGCTACTTGTGAATTTGTAAAAACGGCATGAACAAAATTAGGATTGCCGTAATCAAGCCATACCTGTTGTGTAGAAGCGTTTGACTGCAAATCGTAACCGGTTTTTCTATCGGTAATGTTATGAACTTCAAATGTAAATTCACTTGTGAAAACCGGTTCAAAAACCGGATTTGTAAATGTTTGTATTATTTCAACATTTGAATGAGTATTAGTTTCATCCCCCCTGATATCAACAATTGGTTTAGTTTGATAAATTCTTTGGTCCTGTGCATTTAAATTAAAACCAAGTGTCGCAATAAGGATAGTAAATAGCAGTGTGATAAAAATTTTCATTTATTTTACTCCTGATTTTTATTAATGATAATAATCAATTATAAAAGTACTTAAATGAAAATAAATAATCTATATATACTTGCTGATTGTAAACTAATTATCTGAAAGCCTTCGGTGGTAATTTATTTGTCCCAGGTGATAGTTAAGATGAGTGGTTAGGTGTGATAGGAAAAATCCTGTCGTCATATCGTATCCGAAAACATTAATTGGGAATGTTTCTTCGAGTTTTTCTTCTTTTAATTCGTTTAAAGTTTTTTCAACAACTTGCATAGTTGAGTCTATTTCCATTAATAATTCTTTAATAGGCACATTCTTTTTGCTGAATTCCAAGTCCCGCTCTCTTTGATATCCGGAATTGCCAAGCACAGCCCCGATAAAATGCTGAAGGTTTCCACATATGTGCAGGCATAAATTTCCCGCAGAGTTTTTAATATCACCACTAACTTCCCATAATTTCTTTTCATTTTTGCAGGAAGAAATTTCTGTTCTTAGTTTTTCAAGATCACGGCGAAAGAGTTTTGAAAGTATTTCAATCATCTTTAATGATCATTCAAGTTCTCTTATAGTTTCCTCTAAAATTTTATTAAACTCCCCGGGATTCTCAAGCATCGGGAAATGACCAACATCTTCAATTAAGATTAGCTCAAAATCCTTTATGTGTTTGTTTGCAGATTCTGTCTTTGTTGGAAATCTTGTAGAATTTATGAAACGAACGGGAATATTTGTTTCATCAAAAATTGGAGCTTCTTCAAAATGAAAAAGACTTCTGAACGAAGCAAGTGCAACTTCCTTCGGAGCAGAGGACATATCATTAGCAATCTTCTTAACTAAAGTGCTGTCTGCATTCTCCCCGAAAATACTTTTAACAAAAGCTTTTGTAGTATTTGGAAAATCTTCTTCGAACGGTTTGAAAAATCCTTCAAATTGTTCATCTGTCCAGCGTCCTTCAATATCCTGGAAGGTATCAATAGCAATCAGTGCTTTTACATTATCACCCATTTGCTGTGCCGCTGAAAGCACCACAGGTCCGCCCATTGAATGTCCGGTTAAAATCACATTAGATAATTTCTCCTTTTCAATTACTGCAGATACATCCTTTCCATATTTTTCAATTGTCCATTCGGTTCTTGCCAGACCGGATTCGCCATGCCCGGCCAAATCAATTGCAATAGTCGTGTAATTATTACTCAAGTATTCAGCTGTATTTTGCCAATAGCTTTTATCACAGCTCCAGCAATGAACAAAAACTATTGCTTGCTCTCCACTACCGGCTTTCTGGTAAACAATGGGAATTTTATCAAACGAGTAAGCTGTGTCAATTTGCACATCTAGTTTTTTTCCCTGTGGGAATAAAATTGAAAATAGTGAAAGAAATATCATTAATGTGAGTGGTAGTTTAGTTTTCATTCTGTCTCCCTTGATCTATCGGCAAAAACATTTTAGTAAAATCACCTTGATATTATTTGAGCACTTCGGTTCCCTGAAGGGAAGCAATCATCCATTTATTCTTTAATTTTAAGCAGACTTCAAGTTTTTTAACTTTTATCTCTACTTTATCTTTACCACCTGTTTTTGCAAAGTAAGTAACAAAACGATTAATTATGGCGTAATCCTTTGCAAGTTTAATATTCCATTTTGAAGTTCCTTCTTCCTTTATATCTCTAACTCTGCTGATTGGAGAACAATGATATGAAATAAAAGTTTTTTTATCGAAACTTTCTCCGTTTGGTATTGAACCAATAAAATCCTCGGTTAATAGTTTACCAAGTGCAACTGAATCTTTTTTCGCAAGCGCCTTATCGAACTGTTTAATAAGATTAATTACAATATCCTTTTCCTTGTTTGTCTGTGCTGTCGAGGGCAGAGCTATTAAAAACAAAAAAGGTATTAAAATATACTTTTGCATAATCTCCTCTGTGCAATTTCATTAAAATAAAATTGAAACTTATCTGGTATATACAATAATTTATGAAATTGTTCAAAGGCGGAATTTATTTCCTCAGGGGAAGATACTATCGAAAGGAAGATATGACAGTTCTTCAAGAACTGTCATATCTGAAATTTCGAATTAATCCAGATCCTGGCGTTCTGGCATAACTAACTATGCTTTCAATCGCACAGGTCCTGATTTTTTAACCTCTTCAGCGGTGCCGTCTGCAAAGAGTTTAAAGTTCTCAACAAACCTTGCAGCGAGCGCATCATATTTTTTCCAGTACTCATCTTTATTTCCCCAGCTATTGGATGGTTCCAGTACATCTTCAGGGACATCCGGACAGGAGAGCGGGACTTCAAATCCGAATAGTTTGTCTTTTCTGTATTTAACCTTATCAAGCTTACCATCTAAAGCAGCATTTAAAAGATTACGGGTGTGACGGATACTTATTCTTTTCCCAACACCGAATCTTCCTCCTACCCATCCTGTATTAACAAGCCAGACATTTGCTTTATGTTTTAACATTCTCTCTTTTAGCATCTGCGAGTACTCATAAGGATGTCGAACCATAAATGGTGCGCCAAAGCATGCAGAAAATGTAATTTGAGGTTCGATTCCCAAGCCGATTTCCGTTCCGGCAATCTTGGATGTATAACCACTTATGAAATGGTACTGCGCTTGTTCCGGGCTGAGTTTAGCAATTGGAGGCATTACCCCGGAAGCATCACAGGTAAGAAAGATAATATTTTTTGGATGCTGGCGGACATATCCTTCAGGAACAATATTTGGAATAAATTCAATCGGATAAGAACATCGTGTGTTTTCAGTTACAATATCATCGTCAAGATCGATATGCCTGCTAACAGGATCAAATACAACATTTTCCAGAATAGTACCAAACCTTCTTGTGGTAGCATATATTTCAGGTTCAGCTTCTGCTGAGAGACGGATAACTTTTGCATAACATCCTCCTTCAAAATTAAAGACACCCTGGCTGCTCCAGCCATGTTCATCATCACCGATAAGCAATCTGTTGGGATCTGCAGAGAGTGTTGTTTTACCTGTCCCGCTTAATCCAAAGAATAGAGCAACATCGCCTTTTCCGTCAGAGCCGGACTTTGACGGCTTGCCAACGTTAGCGGAACAGTGCATAGGAAGAACATCTTGAAATGTTAGAAGAAAGTTAAGAACTGTGAAAACAGATTTTTTAATTTCACCCCCGTAGAGTGAGTTAGCTATTATTGCTGTTCTTTCAGCAAAATTTAAAATGATTCCAGTTTGTGATCTGCTTCCATCAATTGCCGGATCGAGCTTAAAACCCGGTAAAGCGATTACTGTAAAATCGGGTACAAAGTTTTTAAGTTCATCACGATCATCGATCGTAATAAACATATTTCTCGCGAACAGGCTGTGCCATGCTTTTTCCGTAATTACTCTCACTTTTAATCTGTAATCGGGATCTGCACCGGCGTAAACGTCCTGCACGAATAGCTCTTCTCCCTGGCAATATGCTTTTGCCCTTGCCATTACTGAAGAAAATTTTTCCTGGCTGAAAGGTCGGTTGTAAACACCCCACCAGATTTTTCCTTTTGTGCTTTCCTCTTCTACGACGAATTTATCCGAAGCTGCACGTGCTGTATGCGGCTTTGTAATAACCAGCAGTGGTCCTTGTTTCGTAATTCTTCCTTCATTTCTGAAAATAGCTTCTTCATAAAGTGCTTCATCCGGCAAATTCCAGAAAACCCTGTCGAGATCGGTAAAACCCTGATTCTTTAATCTGAAATCAGACGCAAGTTCCATTGCCTGTTTTGTTGCGGGTGTATTGAATTCGAGATATTTCATGACCAATCCCTCACTAATTTTCTATCCCCAATGTAAAGTTCATTTGGTGAATTTGGATCGAGTGCCCACTTCATTCTTTCTATTCCTTCCTGAATGTCTTTTATTGTTCCGCAGTAACTTAATCTTAAATAGCCTTCTAATCCGAATTCGGCACCCGGAACGGTTAATACCTGAACTTTGTCGATTAAGAATGCAGATAGCTGATTTGAATTTTTATTATACACACTAAAATCTGCAAAGCAATAAAATGTGCCGTCGGGTTTTGTTACTTTTACACCTTCAAAAGACTTTAGAAGATCAACCATTACATTTCGGTTATTTTCAAGAGTTGTCCGAAGTGATTCGACACTTGATTGAATTCCGTTAAGTGCACCAACAGCAGCTTTCTGCAAAAGTACAGATGGTCCGGAAGTTTGATGTCCCTGTATGTTACTCATTGCTTCAATCACTTTTTTATTTCCAACAGCCCATCCGATTCTGAAGCCAGTCATTGCATATTGCTTTGAAACTCCATTTATAACAATCAATTTAGAATTTTCATCTTTTTTCTTTGCATAATTGTAAGGATTAATAATTTTTCTCCCATCAAAAATTAAGCGATGGTAGATATCGTCCATTATCAGCCAGATATCTTTCTTCTCACAAAACTGAACAATATCTGAAATAAATTCTTCCGAATACATCGCGCCGCTGGGGTTATTCGGACTATTAATTATTACAGCTTTTGTATAGGAACCAACTCTATCTTCAATATCTTTTAAAGTTGGATAAAATGTTCCATCCTCAGGCGGAGCGGGAACAGGAATTGCACCTATTAATCTAGCCATATCGGGATAGCTTACCCAGTACGGTGAAGGAAAAATAACTTCTTCCTGTGGATTTAAAATTGCCTGCAGTGCAACCATTATTGCCTGCTTAGCCCCACCCGACGCAATAATATGTTGGGGAGTAACTTTTCTATCATAGAACTCTTCTGTATACCTTATTATTGCTTGTTTTAAGGCAGGAATGCCATCTGCCGGTGCATACCGGACTTCGCCAGTATTAACGTGCGATACGGTGGCCATAATGGCTTCCATCGGAACTCTGGTTTTAGGCTCTCCTCCACCAAGATGAATTACTGGATCACCTTTCTCTTTTAAGATTGCGAACTTTTCATTAAGAGCCAGGGTAGGGGAAGCTTTAATTGATTTTGCGATAAGACTTAAGCTCATAACGTTTCCCTGTAGCTTGAATTATGTGAAAAAGAAAAAATTTAGATGTAAAAATTATTGGTACAGTAAACGATAAGCAAATTTATTTATACACCGAAGATTTAAGACACCTACTTTAGATTTTTAAAATCTTCCCGTACAGGATAAAAAGCATCTATAATTTTACAATCAGTTATGGCTTTTCCGGAGTGAGTCGCATTAGAAGGGATATTGTACGTATTGTCCGCTTTCATTAAGTTTGGCTTCCCTTCGACAGTCAGCTCAAATTCCCCTTCAATAACATTACAAATTTGTTCATGCGGATGTGAATGCTCGGGAAGCCTGGCGCCAGCTTTAACCCTGACAAAAGCAAGAGTCATATTATTTGAGTGCACAAACCTGCCAAGATAACCCTGAAAAAATTCTATTTCTTCAAATTGATTTAAATTTATGAATGACATCTTTAATCCTCCATTAATTTTTCTCTTAGATTTTTATTTACTGTATTTAAAGAATATCAATTATTTATGGAATTGTACCTTTCCGTTTCGTTCTTAGTATAATCTCTTTTCATCGATTAGTAAATAAAATTAGGATAGTTGGTATTGCAACTAATTTGATTGGTAAAAATCATCATTTTCAGCTTATTGCTTAATCCCGGCAATCAGTGCTTATTGCTCCATCTAACTAAGGGAATATTAAATAAATCAAGAAAAGGATACATTTTTTCCATAGGGATATTGTAGTACACCTCAACAAAATTACTAAAGAAAAATGTAGAAATTACCTTAAAATGAGCCGATAAATTGATTTTCAGTAAAATTTCAAACTCACAAGCGGTATAATAGTTGTAAAAATGCAGAAAGTTAAAAACGCAATTAAAATCAAACAACAGGTTGAGTTATGAAAAACGATACTTTTATGAGAATAATCACAAGTTTCATTTTTGGGGCATTGATTCTTGGTATAACAATTCTTTTTTACAGTTGTAAAGTAGAAGAAGATGTTATATCAAGCACCGGTGGATCAAGTATTACAGATAAAGCGCTTATTGCAGGTCAGGTGATTGATAAGTCCACCGGTTTTCCAATAGACAGTGCGCTTGTAAGAATATTTGGAAATAAATTAAGTGGAGCCGTTCTTTATACTGCTTCTGATGGACAATTTTTTATTGAAGGTGAAGTTGAACTTAATGAAGTGCTGTTAGTTCTGACTTATAAAACAGATTACAAACTTGATTCAACGACTGTAACGGTTAGTGATATTGAAAACGTAACGGTACCACAAATTCAATTGCAGGAAGTGGTTTCAGGTGGCGGCGGCAGTGGTCCTTCCGGAGATCCTGTAAGTATATTTCTTTCAGGGGTTTCAGCAACAACAATTGGTGTAAAGGAAAGTGGCTCCACCGAAACAACACAAATTACGTTTGTTGTGCAGGATTCTGCAGGTGTACCGATAGATATTGATCACTCCGTATTAGTTGAATTTAGTCTGGGTGCCGGACCCGGCGGCGGTGAATTTTTAAGTCCGCAATCAATTGAAACAAACTTTTCGGGATTGGCTTCTGTAAACCTTACAAGTGGAACTAAAGCAGGAGCTGTTCAGGTAATCGCAAGAGTTCATCTTGCAACACAAACACTTACCTCTCTGCCTGTTCCGATAACAATTCATGGCGGATTACCGGATTTAAATCACTTCAGCATAGCTCCGGAATATGTGAACTTTCCCGGATATAATATTTTCGGTCTGCAGGATAAAATCGTAGCTTTCGTGGGGGATAAGTATGCAAATCCTGTAAGACCTGAAACTGCCGTTTATTTTACTACAACCGGCGGTATAATTCAAGGCTCGACTCTAACTAACGAATCGGGGATTGGCAGTGTTAATTTAATTTCTGCTGAACCGAGACCGATTCACCCGACTTTTGGTGCAGGGTTTGCAACTGTTACAGCTTCAACGATTGATGAAAATTCAAATATAATTTCAAAGGAAACCGTAGTACTTTTTTCCGGTATTCCACAGGTTTCAATTAATCCTACAAATGTTAATGTGCCTAATGCAGGCTCGCAGCAGTTTACATTCTTCGTCGGCGATCAAAATGGAAATCCACTTGCAGGCGGTACAAATGTTAATGTCATTGTTGATGGAGAATCGGTTGATGCGCAAGGTGACCTACAATTTAGCTTGCCGGATACTCAAAGTCCTTCGTGGACTCAGTTCAGCTTTGTTGTCTATGATATTGAAGATACAGTCGCGATGGTGCATCCTGCTACGATCAAGATTGAAACAAGCGGGCCAAACGGAGGAGCATTTTTAACTATCTCAGGAGTAGGGAATTAATTTATCATTTTACCCTGTCAGTCCTTCTAAAGTGAGAAGGATAGTTCCATAACGTAAAGAAGAATAGGGTGCTTTCGGGCACCCTTTTTTTTTATATCAATTTTTTATTGAGACAGATACGATTTCGAATGCTCTTCTACTTCCTTCCAAACACGCAAGAGATTTCCCGAGCAAATTTTTTCTATTTCCTCTATAGTGTATCCTCTTTTTAGAAGTTCTGCAATTAGATTCGGGTATTTAGAAACATCCTCCAATCCTTCAGGAACGAAATATACTCCATCGAAATCTGATCCAAATCCAACATGGTCTGCACCGACTAGGTTCACGACGTGATCAATATGATCAGCAACTTTTGAAAGCGGTACCTTACCGGGATGATTCCTGCTGAAATATTCATCCATTAGCTTATGTGCATCCGGGCTTCCAAATGTGAGATTTTTTTCATTTAAAAGATTCGATACATCTGCCCATTCTTTATCGCTCTTTTGCCTTACTTTTTCATCCAGGAAAGAAGATCCAAAGTTTATCATTATAACACCACCGTGATATGCAAGAGTTTTAATCATTTCATCATTCATATTTCTCTCCCAATCCGGTGTGAATTTCCTGCAGGAGGAGTGGGAAGCAATTATTGGTGCTTTTGAAATATGAATTACATCATAAAATGTGCTGTCAGATACATGCGAAACGTCGATCATTATTCCCAAACGGTTCATTTCTTCTATAACTTCGATTCCAAAAGGACTGAGTCCATTCCATTTCTTTTCTTCATCATAAGAAGAATCGCAGATGAGATTGCTTTGTGAATGAACCAGAGTTATATACCTTATTCCCCTCTCATAAAAATATCTCAGGTTTCCCAAATCTCCTTCAATTGGAGTTCCATTCTCCATTCCCATTGGGAAAGATATTATTCCATTTATAAAATTTTCCTTTATGTCTTCCACTGTATAAGCATTTGCAAATTTATCCGGGTTGTTTTGTATTAAGTTATTTACCATATCAATTAAATTATCAGCATATTTTTTACCGTTACCCCTTTGCTCATAAGAAGCCGGTGTATAAACAGCTATGAATGCAGCATCCAGTCCACCTTCCTTTGCACGCGGATAATCGAAATGACCGTTTTCTGTTCTGGTTGAAACATCCTGGGAATTTGATTGCAGCCGATAAGGTAAATCAATATGTCCATCAATTATAATAAATTTTTGTGCGAGCTCTACAGCCTTTTCTCTTAATTGTATATCTGCTTGTTGCATATCTTCCGTTGTTTTTTGTTCACAGGCAAAGATTATTAATAAAAATAGAATTGTAAATATGATTGGCTGTTCTTTGATCATTCGATAAAGATCATTAAACTAAAGAAAGACCAATTACTTAAATTTAAGTTTTAACTGTTCCTGAACAACAAGTGGAACAAAATCACTTACATCACTGTGCAGGCTTGCAAGATTTCTAATTATAGTTGAATTAAGATACGTAAATTTTTCGTGGGGCATTAGAAATATAGTAGCAATATCTTCAGCAAGTTTACGGTTCATTAAAGCCATCTGAAATTCATATTCAAAATCACTAACTGCACGCAAGCCCCTGATTATTCCTGTCGCACCGACGGCTTTGGCATGATCAACCACCAAACCATTGAAGGAATCAACTGAAACATTATCAAAATCCTTTAAACTTTCCTTTAGCATTTCAACCCGCTCTTTTGTCGAGAATAACGGTTTTTTACCGGGATTCACTGCCACTGTTACTGCAACAAAATCAAAAAGCTCCGTTGCTCTCTTGATTACATCAATATGTCCGTATGTAACCGGATCGAAGGTTCCCGGGTAAATAACTTTGTTCATTTTAATTTAAAAGGTTTATTTCTTTAAAACTATAAGTTTAATATTACTGAATGAATATGAAATTACAAAGAATAATTGTAAACAGCCTCCAGTTGATAGAAATTTTATTAATTTTAATCATAAATTTGCTCTCAGCGAATAATAAACTTATTTATGAATTAAAAAGGAATTATAAATGCGCTGGAAGGGAAGAAGAAAAAGCACAAATGTAGAAGACCGACGTGGTAAAACTCCGCGAGGAATGGTGGGAGGTGGTATAGGAACAATAGTGATAATTCTTGCAATTTATTTCCTTGGTGGTGACCCGACTGAGCTCTTAAACAATATACAGATTGACAATACTGAAACAACAACCACTTACCAGGGGACTGCAGAAGAAAATGAACTGGCAGATTTTGTATCTGTAGTTCTTGCAGAAACCGAAGATGTTTGGACAAAATTATTTCGTGATAGAGGTTCTGTTTATGAATATCCTAAACTTGTTATTTATAATGGAAGTGTTCAATCCGCCTGCGGTTTTTCGAGCGCTGCCACCGGTCCGTTTTACTGCCCCGGCGATCACAAGCTTTACATTGATTTAAGCTTTTACGATGAGCTGCAGAGAAAATTTAAGGCACCGGGTGATTTTGCCATGGCCTATGTTGTTGCACATGAAGTCGGTCATCACGTTCAAACACTGCTCGGTATAAACGAACAGGTCATGTCGCTTCGTTCTCAATTAGGTAAAAAAGAGTTTAATAAATATCTTGTAAGATTAGAATTACAGGCTGATTACCTTGCAGGTGTGTGGGCTCATTATGCAGAAAGGATGAATTTATTGGAGCAGGGGGATCTTGAAGAGGCACTTAATGCAGCAAGTGCAGTTGGAGATGATCGTATTCAAAAAAGCACACAAGGTTATATTGTGCCTGAAAGCTTTACTCATGGCACATCTGAACAAAGAAAAAGATGGTTTTACAAAGGATTTAAAAGTGGAGATCTGAGTGAAGGCGATACGTTTGCAGCGGAGAATCTTTGAGGGTGATTAAAAACTAATTATTACTTTAATTTGAACAAATTCAATTTTCTAATCGGCAGTTGGAAATTGGAATACAAAATTCCAAAGAGTTCCTTTAGTGAGGAGGCAGCTGGAAAGGGTTCCGGTACATTTAAACGGACATTAAATAACAAGTATGTTGTTTTTGATTATGAAGCAACTTTCAGTACAGGTGACAGAGCTGCAGCACACGGAATTTTTGCCTGGGATGAAAAACTAAAAATGTATCGTTACTGGTGGTTTGAAGATTCAGGAAGTTTTATGGCTGCAACCTGCAATTTTATTAACGAGGAGACTCTCTTTCTAAACTGGCACGATTCACTTCTAATACAAACCTTTAAAAAGATTGACGAAACTACTGTCGAATTGAGAATGGAGAATCCGGATAAAGATGGGAATTTTGAATTGGTTCTAGAGGTGATATTAAAAAAAATAAAATAGCCATCGAGATGCATATGAGGCGAAGTAATCTTCGAATCAAAGCTAATATATTTATGATAAATTCAGCATGATATTTTGGGACTCGTAATAATCCCGAAGCATTTATTTTTCAACAACTAATCCCGCCCCGAATTCTTCAATTTCAATAAGTTTTACGACCTGGTCAGTTTGTGTATCAATAATACCGATTGTGCCTGGAGGACCTTCATTTTCAACTACAAAATATGGTTGAAACAGGTTGTTTGTATTTCTGCTGGAAACATAAACATATCTATCATCTGCTGTTATATCACACCCGTGAAGCATACTAAATCCGGGGTGAGTGATCTCTTTTGTTTTTGTCCACGTATTACCATTTTTTTCAATCACGTTTACATTATGCATCATCATTGATCCGACGTAGATTTTATTGCCATCGCTTGTAAAAGTAATATGCATCGGCATCCCGCTGACGGGAACTTGTGTTATTAGTGTATCGGTTTCTGTATCGTACACAAGCAGTTGTGCAAAACCCCGCGATGAAATGTATAAGTATTTTCCATCGGGTGAAACCCCTGCCTGCATTGGCTCTGTTTGAGGCATCAGAATTATATCATCCTGGTATTCATCTGTCTCGGCGTTAATTATACTTATTCTGTCAAGAGTAAGATTTCCAACATATAATTTTGTACCATCGGGTGTAATTGCTAATCCATGTGGAACTCCAGGTGCAGGTAAAAGTATATCTTTTATTTTTTGCATATTCACGATATCCACAACAACGATCTGGTCGAAGTCTGGTTGAGAAGTTGAAGAACGTGATACATAAGCCTTCAATCCATTGGGATGAATTTGTATCATACCTGCTTTCGTAATTCCGTTTACTTCACCAACAATAGTATTATCAGATTTTCTTATTTTAAGAAACTTTCCTGATCCAATAAGTGTGGCATAGAGATAATCCCCGGCTTCTTTAACCATATGCGGCGAATCGGTAGTTGGGATAAAATCAACATCGATAATTGCGGAAACAACTTTTAAGTCTCCATCAATTACAGAAATCTTATCGCTGTTCTGGTTGCATACATAGACTCTGTAAGCGGGATTTTGAAATGGAAGATTATTATGGCTATCCCTCGCTCCATTCATCAGCCAGTTTTTAACTGTATCTATTTCTGCCTGTGTTAAAGATGTTAAGTCGTGAGGTGATGTTGGAGTGACTTTTCTTAACAAGATTTGATATAGTAAACTCTCCTCCAATCGAAAAGGGATGATCGATTCACCCCCATAATTTGGGATATTAGCACCGGAACGATTATTACTTCCCCTAAGTAAATCGGAAAGATTACTGATTGACAGACTGCCGGCCGGAGAAGTACTTATATGGCAACCTGAGGTCGCACAGTTTTCCGCAAAAATTTTTGCAACGGCTTCAGTTTGAAAACCATTTTTGGTATCAGGGGGAGGTGCAGTTGTGCTGTTTTCATTGCATCCTGTTACAAGAAAGGATGTTAGTACTGCAGCTACAGTTATGATTTTGATTGAGCTCATAACAAATCCCTTATTTAAGCAAAGTCATTTTAATAGTATTTTTATAATTTCCAGCATTAATTTGTGCTATATAAATTCCCGATGGAAGTTTTATAGCCTCAAAGGTAATATTGTACTCACCAGCAGCAAGATCTTCCTTAACTAACTCACCAACTTTTTCTCCGGCTAGGTTATAAATTGATAAATTAACAAACTCATTCTTCGGAATGCTGAATCTTATAGTCGTTGAAGGATTAAATGGATTAGGATAATTTTGCCTGAGTGAATAGCTTATTGGAGTATTATTCCCGTCTATGTTTGATGGGTCATCAACTGTAATCAACCAGACCAAATCGACACTGTTAAAGCCGTTATTCAAATGGCATTCAATTGTATCCACTCTTGGATAAGGTAAACCGGCATTGGAAACATACAAGTAATTATTCCCCGTATTTGCTAACTGCTGTCCATCTTTAAACCAGGTATAATTTAAATTATAACCGCTGGTATCAGATGCATTAACGGCAAATCCTACAAGTCCGTCCGGAGCAATTGTAGTATCACCTGCTGGTGCAAAGGAAATAATAACAGGTATGCCGGGAACCTTTACTTCAAACATAAAAAATGTTAAGGGTGGAATGCTTCCGGGAGGATTGATACCTGATCCTCCTTCAGGAAGAGTCGTTACATTATCATCATTGTCCTGTGCTGAAAAATAATATTCGACAAATGTATCGTCTGGTTGTCCGGGTAAAATAAATTCATACTCATTTCCACTTGGACCATTAAGATCTGTGACGATATTCCAACTGCTTGTATTTCCATTAAAAATTGTTCTATATCTTAGATTTGCTTCAATTATATTTCCGTCATCGGTAATTGTAGCTGAAAGCGTGACCGGATCGGATGTTATAACTGTGTTTATGGGATTATGCGAAATTAATGGTGCAATGTTGGATTCATTAAACTGAAAAATATACAATCCATCATCCATATCAGAACAGATAGTGATACCGGATGGTAAGTATGGATAGCATCCCCACATTTCGGAAGTATTATATTCGCCAGCCAATAAGGGATTTAACGGATCGGAAATATCAAGAACTACGTATCCATCTGTATAATAAGAAATATGCGCGTAATTTCCCTTTATAAAAAGATTGTGAACAGTTGAATTAGTAGGCATTTGCCATTGTGGAACAACTAAATTCCATGCTGTTCTATCGACTAAATCCCAAACTGTTATATCGATGTTGTTAAACTCCTCAGTTCCGAAAAAGTATCGTTTGTCTTCAGTCATCCAACCGCTATGTGCGTAAATTCCTGGCAGTGCTGAACTCGAGGATATTAATTGTGGATTTGATTTATCACTGACATCTACAAGATCATAAGTATCCTCAGCGCATGCAACAACTGTATCGTTCCAAACGTACACGTCATGAATATACTGGCTTCCAGTGTAGTACGATGTTCTAACCGGATTTACCGGATCAGATAAATCGAGAATGTGCATCCCGCCCCCATTGTTCGTCCCGATTACATAAGCATAACCATCATCAATAAAAATATTGTGAGCACGAGTAAACCAGGTTTCAATAGTATTAACAAGAGTTGCAGAATTCGGTAGCTGAGAAAGATCTATGATCTGTAAACCCTGACCGATACCGGTTCCTTCGGTAATTACATAAGCATAATTCCCGTGTACTTTTATATCACGCCAAACAGAAAATATGCCGGGTATAAAATCAACTTCAACGGGATTTTGTGGATCGGATAAATTAACAATTGATGTTCCGCTTCTCACTCCAAGTAATGCATATTCTATACCCGATCCATCCACATAACCCCAAATATCATTATATCCATCCCCAGGATATTGATTTAAATTACTTATCAAATCAACATTGGTTTGTGGAAATCCAATTACTGAAATCAAAAAAACAATTGAAAAAATTTTTTGAATCATCATCTCCTCTGAATAATTATTTAACTAAACTCATTTTAATTGTTTTAACCTGATTGTTGGCTCGTAGCTGAGCGATATAAATGCCCGATGGTAATCCGATTCCGCCGGAAGCGGAACCTCTGGTAGATGAAAACTCGACTTCATAATTTCCTGCAGAAAGTTCTCTGTTTATCAAGGTTGTAACTTCATTCCCTAATACATCGTATATGGTTAAATTTACGAATCCGAAATCCGCAATGCGAAATTTGATAGTTGTAGTCGGATTAAAAGGATTCGGATAATTCTGCTCGAGTTGAAATGAATTTATTTGTTCCGATTGGTTTTCTGCCGATGTAAGAGGAGGATCAAAATCAACTACATACAATCCTGTGACCATATCGGAAATGATAATGTTTCCGGATGGTAAGTAAGGATAAACACCCCAGGCGCCTGTATAAATTCCAAAACTACCCCCCGGATGCGTATCGTATTGACCTGCAAATTGCGGATCCAAAGGGTTGGAAATATCCAATACCACGTATCCATCTTCATAATATGATATATGAGCATAATCCCCCAAAACGAATATGTTATGAACGGGAGAATTGGAACTTGACTGCCATTCGGATACAACTAAATCCCATGTTGATCTATCAACTAAATCAAAAACTAAAATGTCCCGGACGTTAAATTCCTCACAAGCAATGAAATATCTTTTATCTTCTGTCAGCCAGCCGCTGTGTGCATAAGTTCCAGGGATATTTGAACTTGAACTAATTAATTGAGGATTGTTTTTGTTTGTAACATCAATCATATCGTAGGTATTATTCGAGGAAGCATAAGCCGTGTCATTCCAAACATAGACATCGTGTATATACCCGCTTGCTGCATAGTATGCCGTTTCGATAGGATTGATTGGCAGACCAAGATCCAGTATATGCATCCCACCCAGACTGGTACCAACAACATAGGCAAATCCGTCCGCTATATAAATATTATGTGCCGAGCTAAAAGTATTATCATAAGTATTAATTAATGAAACGCTATCCGGCAGATAGGAGAGATCAACGATCTGCATCCCCGAACCTGCTCCGGTTCCTTCTGTTACAATATAAGCATAATGCATATATGTTTTAATATCACGCCATTCATACGGCGGTGCAAGCGGACCCGGTACAAAATCAACTTCAACAGGCGTTGCAGGATCAGTAACATCAGTTATCGATGTGCCGCCAGTGACACCCATGAGGGCATACTCCTTTTCACCGGCTGCATAGCCCCAGATATCGGAATAATCCAAATTTGGGTATGGATTTAAGGAACCCAATAAATCGACATTCTGTGGAGATGCCTGGATAGCTGTAAAAATAAATATAACAATGCAAATGTTTGCTAATTTTAACATAAATATTTTCAGTTTGATTTATTTAAGAAAAGAAATTTTAATTACCTGATTTGCATTCTCGGAACGGGCAAGGACCAAATAAGTTCCGGATGGCAATAATAAGCCTGCATCATTTCTGCCATTCCACTGAAATGTTTTCACTCCTGCAGAAATAAATCCATTAAAAAGATTTTTTACTTTTTCTCCGAGTATGTTAAAAATATCAATTGTAATTACATCACCTGTACTTGTATTCAGTAATATGTTTACTGTAGGATTAAACGGGTTGGGATAGGAGTTTAGAGTAAACTCATTAACAGGTTTTATTTCCCATTCAGCAACTATTGACAATTCAGTATTTTCGTAAAGATATAATCCTCCTTTTACATTTCCAAGGAATAAATCGATGTCAGTATCATTATCTATATCAACCAGATAGGGGGCAGTATTTCCACCAAAGTTCTCATTTATCAGCAAATCGGTAATTTCACTCCAAACAGGTGATAAATTGCTCCCTTCATTCTTAAAATAGTACAATTTTCCGTTTCGGCTGCCGGAAAATAAATCGAGTGATCCATCCTTATCATAATCAAATAAAACCGGCGTGCTGTTATCACCAATATCCAGCAAAATTGTGTCGTCTATTGCAAAGTAAAATGAATCTATTTGAAAAGAATAATCTTGAGCTGTACCATCATTTAAATAGAAATCAAATTTTCCACCAAAGCTTCCAACAGCAAGATCAAAATCGAAATCGCCATCAATATCGACTAAAAATGGAACTGAAGAATTGCCGGCATCTATTATCTCCCCATTTTCATCGCGAAGGGTCTCACTGACTGTAAATAAAGGTGAAGCGGGGGTACCCGAATTTAAATAAAGATCGATCTTTCCATCGAATCTACCCACAAGCAGATCGTAATCGTTGTCACCGTCAAGATCGCAAAATGCAGGTGAGGTGCTTAAATCTTTTTCAATATTAAAGAATGATGAATCAAAATACGTAAAAGCCGGACTAATTGAGGTTCCGGTATTTTCCAGAAAGTGAATCTTCCCAAGTGGACTAATTAAAGAGCCCAAAAACAAATCAAGATCATTATCATCATCTATATCAACAAACGTGGGGATGCTATTGTTTTTTACATCAAGAGTTTTAAGATAGTTTGGAGTTAAAAGTTGATGTGAAGCAGCAAATTTATTCCCCATATTTTCATAAAACATTAAAGTTTGCGGCACCGTAGAATTATATAGCACTGATACAAACAAATCCAGATCTTCATCTGAATCAATATCCACGAAGCGCGGCATGTTAAATCCACTTGTATATACACTATCTGAATTTATGGGATAGACATTTGATACAAGTTGCATATCGGGATTTGTAGCCGACCCCTGATTTTCAATAAAGTACAAACTTTTACTGAAAAAATCGCCCCAAAATAAATCAAGATCATTATCTGCATCAATATCAGCAAATTCAATGGAACTTGCACCATGGCGCAAGTTAGGAAGATCACCGCCAATGATTATAATATTCTGCCATACATTTGTGATGAATTTAAAATTGTATTGCTGGGCAGTTCCAATATTTTCATAAAAAACCAGTGAGCCTGCGGTACTTCCCATTATTAAATCGAAATCGTTATCCCCATCGATATCAGCGAGCATATGATTACTGTCGAATTCAGTATAAATTGGATCTCCCATATCATCAACAAGTATATTCTGCTGAAGTGTAAAACTCGGGGTATTTGCGCTTCCATCATTTCTGTAGAGGGATATTTGATCCACATTTCCCGTTAAGTAATCAAAATCACCATCTTCGTCTATATCAACAAAACAGAACCAATTTGAAAAAAATAAGCCGGCAGGGTTATTCAATTGGAGTTCAAACTCAGCGTTAAATTTATCTCCGGTGTTTTTGTACCAGCCGAACGTCTGATCACTCTCCAGATAAAACATATCCAGATCATCATCACCGTCAATATCAACAAATTGATGCTCCGGATTATTGTGTCCGCCTGAAAAAGTATTATAAAGTAATCCTTCACCATCAAAAACAGGTATTAAATTTAATTCTCTCTCAAAAGACTGTGGGAATACTAACTGAATTGAATTAATGGCTATGAGAAAAAATTTAGCTACTGATAAGAGATTTCGTAGAGACAATTATCACCTATAATCTTAAAAGGACTTGATTTAAAATGTTCTATATCTTTTTCTTTTGTTTGAATTGATCGTTCAATAATCATTTTTGCATCTTTCTCAAGGTATTTATTGTTCAAAACATTTTCAACCACTTTGTATATATCATCTTTAAAAAACGGGGGATCGGCGACTATTAGATCATACTTTTGATTACTTTCCTTTCCAGTAAATTTAAGTATGTTCATTTTATACAATTTGCATTGTTTTTCCACCTGCAGGGAAATAATATTTTTTTCCAAATTTTTGAAGATGATAAAATCATGCTCGACGAAGTGGACTTCTGAAGCTCCTCTGCTTAGGCACTCCAGCCCAAGCGAGCCGGATCCGGCATATAGATCCAATACTATTGCACCATTAAAATCAATTTTATTGTTCAATATATTAAACAATGTTTCCCTAACACGGTCAGTAGTCGGTCTAACCAACTCCGATCTGGGCACATTAATTTGCCTTCCTTTATATATACCCGAAATAATTCTAAGTCTCATATCTGGAAAATAATACTATTAGTAGAGATTAAGCTAAGCGAAAAGCCATTCCTGCTGCGGAAGTAAAAGAGCTGTATTTTTCTTCAATTAAATACCGATTTCCAATCTCCGGATTTATCACTAAATTTTTAAATGGATTTAACTGTTTGAAATTCAAACCAGAAGCAATCCTAAGCTGTGAAATTAATTCTGCAGAGATTTCTTCACCGGATATATAGGCTTCATTTGCAAGTTCAGCTTTATTTTGTTTAAAAATTGTCTTTGAAAGTTCAGTTGCCAGGATATCCGAAACTTTTACATTTCTGGATAATAAGAATATCTTAACGTAAGAAAGTTTCCTGTTTACATTTAAAGCGAGAGAAAATGAATTTCTGGAAGAAAGAATATTCAAAACCAAACCTTTATTGGCTAAATCCTGCATAGAATTAAAAAGCCGGTTAACTGCAACCATTTCACTATCTATATACCTTAAAGAAAGATTATTTTTTAAACAAAAATTTTTAATAATCTTTAAATGCTTTTTTTCAATCGCAATAACTAAAGCCATATGTTTTTTGTTCAGATAATTTCTATCCATCTTAAAGTACTTAACGATAAACTCATCGGAAGACACAAAAGGATACAGCAGCGAAAGTTCCCATCTGAATTCTTCAATCAGATCATTGTGTGACAGCGCATTTTCATATGGCAATAGAACAGTGTAAAAAATTTCCTGTGGCAAAGAGAATGAAATATGTGAGCTTTTTAAAGATTGTCTTATCCGGATTTCATCAAATGCAGTCTGAAGTTCAGAGGCAATAATTGTATGATTTTCTGAAATAAAATCGATAGGTTCGTTAAAATAAGATTCATTAATATTAATAATTCTAAAATTTTCTTTTTCCTTTATTACCTCCAGGATCTGTAATTTGGAATGAGAGATATTAATCCCGGCATGGCTTCTAAAGTCATCCATTCAGTCCCTTCTATTCCCATGAAGCGGTATTTTTTAATGCATCATTATAAAGATCCCCAATGGTGCCATATCCATCTGGATCTTCAAGATAATACCTAGTACCTAATGTTACAGTGGTATCCACTCTTATAACTTTTCCCCTTCGATTTACTGTAGTATCAATTGAAACCGCGGTATCGATTTGCATTATGTACATTGAATGAGATCTTGGAGAATACATCAGACTTTCGGGTGTAAATTCGCCGCTCGAAAGATCAGTGAAAGGATTTGCAGATTTCATTGTGAGTGAATCGAATGCGTTTACGACACTATCTACAAAAGGATCATCTTTTATAAAAACAATAAGGTCATTTAGATTATCTGTAAAATTGCCGTTCTTTTTCTGCCATAGAATCTGTGCTTCTTTAATATTGTCCATTCGAAGTCTCGATTCCTTGCGATTGAATTTTTCAACGGCGACTGCTTCCTTTGGATCGAGAATGGCAACTTTAATCAGTATTATCGTTAAAATTGCAATAACAACATAAAGTAAAATATGAATATAAAGAGGGTCGCCAGCTCTAGATTTCATTATGCCTCCGGGAAAAAATAATTGTTTTATTAGTCAATATATAAAAACTTTTTAATTTTGTTAAACTTGACTTCTCCTATTCCATTAACATCGAGTAATTCCTCTAGTTTTCCAAATGCACCCCTGTTGGTTCTTAAAGTAATTATTTTCCGGGCAGTTTTCTCACCGATGCCAGGGAGCCTTATTAATTCTTCAATTCCAGCAGTATTTATATTTATACTTTTTTCAAGTAAAGGTGGAAGTTCTTCATACCTTGAAAAATCATTGCTGGAAAGCTCTAAAACTTCGTGTTTAATTTCAAGATCGCTTTTTAATTTTAATTCATCGCTTTCTTCAGTATTCGAATAATAATTGAAGAGACTATCCTGTTTAGAATAATCGTATTCAACATATTCAGTTTCAATTTCATTTTTGAAGAATTCGCTGTAGATATAACCGACTATAAATATAGCCACAAAAAATAAGATAACTTTTATTTCTGTTGGTGTAAAACCTATTTTTTTAGATATTCTATCAATCATTGACTAACCTTTGCCAACAGAAGCTTCTACAATTTATTAATATTAAGAAATGGAGCCGTTATATTAGATATAATTCAGGTAAATAAAACCTTTATTATAGACCAATTTTACTAAAGAAGCTTTTCTCTTCGTCATCAGGTAATGAACTTACGTTAGGTAATTTACCAAGCTGTTTAATCAATTCCTTTTCTTTCGAATTAAGCTTTTTGGGTACTGCAACGTTCACCCGCACAAGCTGATCGCCCGAACCGGAGCTTTGCAAGTGCTTTATACCCTTGCCCCTCATTCTTAAAACTTTTCCCGGCTGTGTGCCAGCATCAATCTTAAGCATAGCTTTTCCTGTGAGTGTAGGTACTTCAACTTCTGAACCTAATGCAGCCTGAGGGAAATTAATAAACAAATCGTAAACGATATCATCTGCATTGCGAATAAAAAATTGATGTTTTAATTCCTGAAATACAACAATGATATCACCGTTGGGTCCACCGCGCTTTCCTGCATTTCCTTCACTCCGCATGGTCATATAATTACCTTCTTCAACTCCGGCTGGTACATCAATTTTAATTGTCGTTTCATCATTATACCTACCATCACCGTAACATTTCTTACAGGGAGAGTCGATAGTTTTTCCTTCGCCGTTACAATTGCTGCAAGTAATAATATTAACAAACTGCCCAAAAACCGATCTGGAGACGGTTCTTACTTCTCCGGATCCCTGGCAAACAGTACAGGTCTTCAGGGACGTCCCGGCCTCGGCCCCGCTTCCGTTACAATCAATGCATTTTACCTGTTTTTTTATTTTGATTTTTTTTGTAACCCCGGTTGAGATCTCCTCTAAAGTAAGTTTTAATGTAACTCGTAAATCGGAACCTGGAGTTCCTTCACCCCGGCGTCGTGACCTGCCTCTTGTCTGTCCACCACCAAAAAAATCATCGAATATAGATGAACCCCCGAAAATGTCAGAGAAGTGTGAAAAAATATCATTAACTGAGGAAAAGCCTTCGGAGCCGAACGCACTTCCTCTAACACCTTCATGCCCGAACCTGTCATATTTATTCCGTTTATCATCATGACTTAAAACTTCGTAAGCTTCAGCGGCTTCTTTAAAATTATCTTCTGCTATTTTATCGCCCGGATTTCTATCTGGATGATATTGCATTGCTAACTTTCGGTATGCTTTTTTTATTTCTTCTTTCGATGCGCTTCTATTTACACCAAGCACTTCGTAATAATCACGTTTTGCCATAAATATTAATTTTCCTTCTTATTTATTGCATCGTCAGAATTTGATTCTTCGGGTTGATCAATATCTTCTGAAAGATCTTCACTCACAATGACTTTTGCATGGCGAATAACTTTTTCCCGATAAATGTAACCGGGTTCAATTTCCTCCAAAACGGTATGAGGTTCAACCTTCTCGTTTTTGCGCTGCATAAGTGCATCATGGTAATCAACATTAAAAGGTTTACCAACTGATTCCATTTTTTTTATGCCCTGTTCATCAAGTACTTTTAATAATTTTTCGTAAACCAGTTTAATACCTTTTTTGATTGATTCCGAATCATTTGCCGTGTCAATGTGCTGAAGTGATCTTTCAAAATCATCAATTACAGGAAGAAGTTTTACTATAAATGATTCTGCCCCGTAAGTAATAAGGTTAAACTGATCATTCTCTGCTCGTCTTTTGTAGTTTTCAAACTCCGCAACTTTTCTTAAGAATTTATCCTCTAACTCTTTAACCTGTTTTTCTAATTCGGATATTTTTTCTTCTGTTTTTTCTATTTCACTTATTTCTTTTACTTCAGAAGGTTCCTTTTCTTCTTCCTGTTTATCATCAGTTATTTTATTTTCCGATTCCTCTATTTTATCTTTTTTTCCTTTAATCACCTTTAATTATCTCCTTTATTTTTCAACGTGATTTTAAATATTCTGACAAAACTTTTGCAATATAATCCACTATTGCTACAATTTTGGAATAAGCCATTCTCTTAGGTCCAATAATTCCCAGGGTACCGTATGACTCCCCAATCTGGTATTCCTTACTTACAAAACTGTATCCATTTAATTTTTTTTGTTCATGTTCACTTCCAATTGAAATAAAAACTTCATCCTTACCGGCTTCTGATGATTTTTCCATTATATGAATGATTACATCTTTGTCTTCAATTAGTTCAATAATACTCTGAAAATTTTCCGGATTTTCAAATTCAGGCTGACAGATAACATTTTTTGCGCCTGTCACAATCAGACGTTCGGGTTTGATATCGTCTTTAAATAGTTTATCAACCGATTCAACAAATAACCTGATAATTGGTTTTTGATCATCTTCTACGTCTATAAAGCGCTCTTTAAATGTTGCCCTTATATCTGCGAGTGTTAAACCTGACAGGCGTTCGTTAAGCAGAGTTTGAACTGATACGATTTGTGAATCTTTAATTTCCGTAGATAGTTCCATTGTAATTGTCTTTACAAGCCCTGATTTTATTGTAATAACAATGAGTATCCTGTTTGAGGTTAAGCTGACAATCTGAATTTTGTCCAGGATACCCGATTCAAGGTTCGGATATGTGACACAAGCAAGCTGCTTCGTAATTGAACTCAGAAGTTTAGAAGTTAATTTTATCAGATCATCGGTTTCATCTATTTCCAGATTGAAGCTCTGCTCGATTAAACCTTTATCTTTCGACGGAATCCTTTCTATGTTCATTAATGAATCAACATAGTATCTGTAGCCTTTATCGGTCGGCACTCTACCGGCAGATGTATGCGGATGATTTATGTATCCGGAGTCCTCAAGATCAGCCATTATATTTCTTACGGTTGCCGGGGAAACACCAATATCGTATTTTTTTGTAATGTTTCGTGAACCAACTGGCGTTGCTGTAAGAATAAACTGTTGTACTACGGATCTTAAAATCGTCTTTTCTCGTTCGTTTAATTTTTCTTCATTCATATTAAAAAATACTTAAATCAGGGTGCGAATATATTAAAAATAGATGATTTTTTTAAGGCATTCAAAGTAATATGTGCTGCCAAAATAAGAAGTCAATTAGATTCAGACCTTAAAGTAATGATTCAGGCTAATTTTGATAAGCTAATACTAAATACTAAATTTTATCAATGTGTTTTCCTACTTATTTAATTAGAGGACTTGTTTGGATTCGTATTATGAAAAAGCCGGTGTAAGTATTAAAGCCGGCGAGGAAGCAGTTAATAGGATTAAAGAGCTGGCGAAATCTACTTTTAACGATTCCGTGCTATCAGGAATCGGACACTTTGGTGCTTTTTACGGGTTAGATCTGAAGGATTATAAAGAACCGGTACTCGTATCAAGTGTGGATGGCGTTGGTACAAAATTGAAAATTGCCTTTGCAATGGGCAGACACAATTCAATTGGACAGGATCTTGTCAATCATTGCGTTAACGATATTGCTGTTTGTGGGGCTGAACCTCTTTTTTTTATGGATTATTTGGCATTCGCAAAATTAGACACAGAAATTTCCACTGAAATCGTAGAAGGATTTTCAATTGCCTGCAGGGAAAATAGCTGTGCACTTATAGGCGGCGAAACAGCAGAGATGCCCGGTTTTTATCAGGAGGGTGAATATGATATATCAGGAACTATCGTTGGATTGGTTGAAAAATCTAAAATCATTGATGGAAGTAAGATTGAACAGGGAGACTTACTGATAGGAATTACTTCTAGCGGATTACATACAAATGGATATTCGTTAGCCAGAGATGTCTTGCTGAAAAACTTCAAACTTGGGGATAAAATTGACCCATTGAATAGAAGCCTCGGTGAAGAGCTGTTGCAGATACATAAATCGTACTTGAAAATAATAAAAGTATTAAAAGCAAATGTAGATGTAAAAGCATTTGCACACATTACCGGCGGGGGAATAAAAGGTAACGTTAAGAGGGTAGTACCCCCAAACCGCAATATAATAATTCACTGGGGCAATTGGGAGCCATCACCGATATTTAAACTGATTCAGGAAACCGGTAAAATCAGTGACAACGAAATGCGGAGTGTATTTAATATTGGAATAGGATTGGTTGTAATAGTCTCAAGGGATCAGGAAGAATTAACGATTGAACTTGCACGCGAATGCAATGAACATCCTCTGATTATAGGTGAAATAGAATAATATATTTCAGTTAAAATGTTTATCGATACACACGCACATCTTTTCTATCCGAATTTTGAAGACGATCTTGATCAAGTAATTCAAAATGCTAAGGAAGCTAAAGTAAGTTATATCTTAGTCCCTGCGACTGATTTAAAAACTGCACAAAGGGTAATTGAACTGACCGAAAAATACGAAATGGTATACGGTGCTGTGGGTATTCATCCGCACGATTCCAAAGACTGGGATCCTTCTTTCATTCAAAAAATAGAAGCACTTGCAAAGCATGAAAAAATTGTTGCGATTGGAGAAATCGGTCTCGATTACTATTATGATTTTTCCCCGAAAGAGAGACAGATCGAAGCATTCAAATTACAGATAGAACTTGCACTGAAGCTTGATTTACCTGTAATTATTCATAACCGGGAATCTGATAATGACATGATGAATATTATTCGCAGCTATTGTGGTGCAGGATTAAAGGCACAATTCCATTGTTTTAATAGCTCGCTTGATAATGCTATGGAACTGATAAATATGAATTATATGATTTCTTTTACAGGAAATATAACATTTAAAAAAGCCGATGATCTGCGAAACATCGCAAGACACATTCCACCAGCCCAGCTTCTACTAGAGACTGATTCACCATTTATGACTCCCGTTCCCCACCGCGGAAAAAGAAATGAACCCTCTTACATAAACTTTATTGGGGAACAAATTGCTGAACTTCACAATTTAAGAATTGAAGATGTTGCGAGAATTACTTCATTCAACGCATTTAAAACATATGGAATTGGCAGCAAGCAGGATACAGTTTTCACTTATAAGCTTGGAGAAGCCTTATATATAAATGTTACAAATCGCTGTAATGCTCACTGTGTCTTTTGCAAAAGGAAAGATGATCCCACTCTGAGGGGTTACAACCTTAGAATGGACAATACCGATGAACCTGATGCGGAAGTGTATATAAAAGAAATCGGTGATCCAAAAAATTATAAAGAGATCGTCTTTTGTGGCTACGGAGAGCCAACTATAAGATGGGATGTTGTAAAAGCAGTAGCAAAATATATTAAGGAGAATGGCGGCAAAACACGGTTGAATACAAACGGACATGGCAATGCAATTAATAAAAGAGATATTACTCCTGAACTGAGCGGATCAATTGATGTTGTTTCCATCAGTCTTAATACATTCAATCCAAAACAGTACAGCGAATTGATGGGTTTGAAAGTTTCCTATTTTAACGAGATGATAAATTTTGCAAAGGGTGCAAAACAGTTTGTTGAAAAGGTAATAATGACTATTGTTTCTGTTAATGAAGTCGATATCGAACGATCCAGAAAGATCGCAGAAGAGAATATTGGGGCTGAATTTAGAGTAAGGGAGTATTTTTAAATTGATTAGAAATCTCCTGAATCCGCCCGTCGGTTCGGTAGGTCACCATAAGAGGGACTTAAAAATTTTTCTCATCTTAGTAATCATTCTTTTTAATACGAACCTTTTCTTTCAATCCGAAATCCTGCCTGCTCGCTTCGCGGAGAAGCCGAGAGGCGGAAGGCAACTCGGAAATCCGAAATCCGAAATTCAAGAATTACAATCTGATATTAATAAGTTAATTGATGATCCGTTTTTTGATCAATCCACAATTTCAATTGATATTTATGATTTGACAGAAGACAAATCTTTATATCAGCATAATAATAAACTGCTGCTGCATCCTGCTTCTAATATGAAAATTCTTACATCAATTGCAGGACTTATAAATCTGGGAGAATACTACACTTTCAGAACGGATCTTTTTCATACCGGTGTAATTGAAAATGATACTCTTTACGGTAATATTTTTATTTCGGGTGGTTTTGACCCTGATTTTACTACTAAAGATCTGGACTCCTTAGTTTCCGTCGTAAAATCGCTTGGTATAAGGTGCATAACAGGCGGAATTTACGGGGATGTTTCTAAAAAAGATTCGCTTTACTGGGGAGAAGGCTGGATGTGGGATGACGATCCCGCTCCGAGTGCACCATACTTGAGTGCGTTGAATATTAATGATAATTCAGTAGAGGTTTTTGTTGAAGGGACTGAAGTTGATTCTGCTGCAAAAGTAAGTCTTAATCCTGAAACTGATTTTATCTCGATTGAAAATAATTCCAAAACAGTTTCAGCAATTCATCCGAACAAATTCAGCATAAATCGTGATTGGGTCGGAAGAAAAAATAAAATTACTATTGATGGTAACGTACGAAATGCCTCTGTAATCGATAGTGCAGATCATATAGAAAAGATAAATATACTTTGCCCTGAAAAATATTTTATTACTCTTTTCAAAGAGCATCTTGAGAAAAAGGGAATATATGTTCAGAAGCAGTGTGATGTAAAAAGACTGCCGGATAATACAGTTTATTTAAATTCGATCTATAGACCCATCGATACAGTCCTATCGGATTTAAATAAAGAAAGTGATAACCTGAATGCTGAGATGATTATATATGCAATTGCGTATAAAGATTCCGGTGCACCAGCTTATGCAAAAGATGGTTTGGCAGCAATCTGCAGATTAATTGATTCTTTAGGTTTGAACTCCAAAGATTATTACATCGCAGATGGTTCGGGAGTCTCGCACTATAATTTAATTAGTTCAGAGCTAATTGTGGAAGTGCTGAAATATATTTATTATAAAAGAAAAGACTTATTCCCATTGTTTTATAATTCACTTTCTGTTGCAGGGATTGATGGCACACTCGAAAAAAGAATGTGGGACACTTATGCTGAAGGAAACGTTCATGCTAAAACAGGAACCCTTCGGGGTGCAAGTACTCTTTCAGGCTATGTTACTGCAAAAAACGGAAACCTGATTGCCTTCTCTATTTTAATCCAAAATTTTGTTGATAGCTATTCTGTTGCACGTAGATTTCAGGATAAGATTTGCGTTTTGCTTTCCGATTTTGAATAGTTTGGCTCATGGCAAACTGCCTGCCGAATGAGCAGGGCTGCATTGACAATGCGATTTAATGTTATTTAAAATTAGCCGTCATTCCCGTGAACAAAGTGAGTAGGGAACCCGGCAACGAAAAGGTCTCAATAATAGTCTTTCAGACAATCATACTATGTCGAAACAATACATTAATTACAAAATTTTCACACAACCGTTTAATCCTGAACTAATTACAGGAGTTCTTTGGCAATTTAACCTTCTCGGGTTAATTCAGGAGGAAGATAGCGTAATAATTTATTTAAACGAAAATACGCCGATATCTGAATCAATAATTAAAAACGGGCTTGAAAAATTAAGAAAAGAAAATCTGATTGAATCATTTTCAATTGAAAAGGGAATTCTTGAAGATAAAAACTGGAATGAGCTTTGGGAAAAGAGCAGGCAAGTAATTCACGTTACAGAAAGATTAGCTGTCAAACCATCCTTTAAGAATTACACTGCAAAAGGGGGCGAAATAGTATTGACGATTGATCCAAAGATGTCCTTTGGGACCGGTGAACATCAAACAACCAAACTCGTTCTGCAAATGATGGAAAAACTTGTTAAACCCGGAGTAAAAGTTCTGGACGTCGGCTCCGGTACAGGAATACTTTCAATTGCTGCAATTAAACTGGGCGCTGCTTCAGCTGTTGCAATTGATACCGACGAAGTATGTTATAAAAACTGTAAAGAGAATTGCGAGTTAAACGGCGTTACCGGTTATATTAAAATATTAACATCCGGTATAAACGATGTTCAGGAATCTGATTTTGATCTTATCGTTGCAAATATCCAGAAGGATGTTTTACTTGAAATTTCAAATGAAATTAAAAAACGGTTAAGTAAAGATAAAATAGTTATTCTTTCGGGATTGCTAGAGCAAAACTTTGATGAAATTGTTAATCACTATTCGCAAACCGGTTTTAATCTAATTGATAAAAAAGCAATGAATGAATGGATAGCGTTAGCTTTTCAGTCAATTAGTTTTAAGTAATTTTTATTTGATTTAAATTTTACTTATATGAAATCCTGACTTCGCCATCTGCTAAAGGATAACCGTATTCATCTGCAATATAGACTACGTAAGTGCCCGGTTCATAAAAAGTGACTTCTTTCCAGAACCATGACCAGCTTGGTTCTGTATCCATTTCGAGCGTTTCTTCAAAAACTTCCTTACCTCTGCTGTTGATTTTATAGAAGTCGAAGTAAACATGGGATGTTTCGCATCTGTAACCCAATCGTGTGAGCACATAAAGATAACCGCCGCTTCTGCTTATTGTAAACGATGAACTGGAACCAATAGCGTAGCCATCGTCATCAACTCCTTCGCAGAAGTAAACTGTCTGTGCATTGAGTGATGATAATGAAAGAAGGAAAAAGATGGTACCAAGTGAAAAAATTCTAACAGTAAATTTCATTTTGCCTCCGTCTGTTGAAATTGTCATTAAATATTAATCAATTGCAAGTTAAATGCCAAGCTTTAAAGGACAATAGAACACTGATTTAACAGATTAGACTGATGTAAACGGATTTTTTTTCTTTTTATCATTTGTAAAATATTTCCTTTTAAATTTTGGCTCTTTCCCGAAATTTAAAAGTAAATTCACTTCCTTGTCGGTAGCACGTAAATAATTTAGCAATTGAGCCTCATGTTCTGTCCTTCACAAATATTTTCAGCTGCCTTTAATTCAATTATAACTAATTCATTTACTAATAAATCTGCAAAGTACTCTCCAACCTGATCTGTCTCATAAAACACTATAATATTTTTCTGTTGCAACACATTTAGACCCTCCTTAGATAATTCTACTCTCATTGCATTTTCAATACTTTCTTTAGAAAGCCATAACCAACAGTATTATAGACTTTATTAGAGGCTTTTATAATTAATTCTGTAATATCACCGTGAAGCATTTTAAATTTCTTTGAATTTATCCGTGACGATCCGTCGCATCAGTCAAATCCGTGTTCTATTATTCTCTTTCATAAACGATTTCACCATCAAAAACCGTCATTTTAACTTTTACGTCTTTTATTTTTACAGGATCAATTATTAAAATATCATCACTCAAAACCACGAAATCGGCAAGCTTGCCAACTTCAATACTTCCCTTTAAATTTTCTTCGAAAGAAGCATAGGCAGAATTTAAAGTGTAACATTTGATTGCATCCTCCACAGAAATTTTTTCTTCAGGGACCCATCCATCCGGATTTTTACCATCAAGAGTTCTGCGTGTTACTGCTGCATAAATTCCATAAAGCGGATTAAGCGGGGCAACCGGCCAATCGGTACCAAATGCAAGTATTGTATTGTTTTCTAACAGCGATTTATAAGCATGAGTAGTTTGAATTCTTTCTTTACCAATTCTTTTTTCTGCCCAGACTCCATCATCAATACAGTGATAAGGCTGTACTGAGGCAATAACACCAATTTTACTGAAACGGTAAATATCATCTCTCTTTAAATGCTGTGCATGTTCAATCCTGAATCTTCTTTCCCATGGTGAATTTTGGCTTTTGACTCTTTCAAAAAGATTAAGGATATAATTGTTTGCCCGGTCTCCAATTGCATGAATGCACAACTGTAAACGGTTTCTGTCGGCATCGAATGCCCATTGTTCCAGTTTGCCATTAGTAACAATATCCATAGGCAAGCCGGAAGTTCTGGGATCCTGAACATAAGGATCAAAAAACCATGCAGTACTCGCACCGAGCGAGCCATCGGCGTATCCTTTTAATGCTCCTCGTTTTATTAATCCTTCTTCTTTCCCAACAGTAACACCTGAACGGACAATATCCTCATATTGATCAATTTTCCAGATTGCATTGATACGGCAGCTTAATTTTCCTTGTTCGTTTACGGATAAATAAGCATCGAATTCTTCAGGCTGAGTCATATCCTGCACACTCGTTATCCCGTACCTCCTGGCTTCATCAAGTGCCCGCGAGACAGCCTCAATATTTTCTTCAACGGTATAATCTGGTATGACCTTGAATACAAGATCCATTGCGTTATCTTTCAAAATTCCAGTCGGTTCACCTGTTTCAGGATTGCGTTCTATCAAGCCTCCTTCCGGATCCGGAGTATTTTTATTTATCCGTGCTAGCTCTAATGCTTTTGAATTTGCAAGTCCAACATGACCATCTATCCGGCTAACGAAAACCGGAATGTTTTGTGTAATGCTGTCTATCAAATCTTTTGTCGGAAGTGTTTTATCTTTCCACAATTCGTGATCCCAACGCCCCCCGGTTACCCAGTCGCCAGACCGCGGCGTAGTTCCGTTTAAACGGAACGAATCCGGGCTTCTCACCTCAATATAATCTTTAATAATGTTAACAAATTCTATTTTAGAAAGCGCTGGACGAAGATTTATACCCAGCAGGTAATGTCCTCCGCTTAAAAAATGCAAGTGGCTGTCGTTAAATCCCGGAAGCATAAGTTTACCCTCAAGATCAATCACCTCGGTTTCCGGTGTTATAAATTTTTGTGCTCCGTTTTCTGATCCGACGTATTTGATTTTATTCCCTTCAATAACTACCGCCTCGGCGTAAGGTTGCTTTTCACTTACAGTATAAATTTTTCCATTTATAAATGCTTTTTTCATTGTTTGTGCCTGAATTTCAAGATTAAAACCTGCCTTGCCAGCAGGCAGGAATTGAAAGATTACAAGATTATAAAATAAAATGAGCAGGATAAATTTTAATAGGCTTCTCATTATTACCTTTACAGTTTGTTGGTATGCAAAAATAAACAAAAATTGTATGTAGGTTACCAATAAAAGATTATATGGTAATTGTTGATTCTTGTATTATGAGAAAATCGTTTTTATTGACATAGCTAAAAAATCTATAGATATTAGGATTAGAAAAAAGGGTAATGCTTAAAATCCGGTGTTGGTAATTCATTATAAGTATTAGTTAGCAATCTTACAATAAACGAAAAGTATGTCTGGAAAAAACTTTTCAATTATATCAAGCCAAGAAGCTAAAATAGAACCTTATCCATTTGTTTATGTTGAGGATTCAGGTGCCTATAGAGAACTTAGTATCGAAGACAAACAATATCTTGAAGAAAAGTTTGATCCAATAGATGGTAATAGACCTTATGTTAAAAACAGATATAGCTCAAAAACACCAAATGGGAAGATGAGAGGGTTTCTTAAGAGAAATAAACTTCCAAAAGGATTAGCTGCGGGTGAATTACCTAAGAATAAAAAATGGTGGAAATTTTGGCTCTAATTGCTAACAAGCGTCTCAATCCGACCGCCATATTCGGTCAGTGGGATTGAGACATATGTCATGAGTATTTTTTTAGTTTGTTGTTCTAAGTGTTTTTATTAATGTATTATTCCCGATCTTTGTCGGGCAGGCTGGGCGACCCCGCCAGGGTGGGGTAAACTGGTTTAGGCGTAAAGTCGTTATGTGTGTAAAATGTTTCACTGTGAAAGTAAAATTTTAATGAAAAAATATCGCCTGAGGAAACGAAATTGGAAGGATTTTATATGAAAAGAATAAAAGATTTTATACTATTTTTGACCGTCCTCGCTGTTCTTCTTAGTTTATTTGAATTGATTGGACAAAACTTCCTTTTTAAAGATAAACTCTATTTTGTAAATGATATTGATCATCGCATGATACCTAATTCGAGAGAAGACATCAACTCTGATGGAATTCGATCTAAAGTTGAAGCAAGTAATTTTTCAGAGGATGCGTTAAATATTATCATTTTGGGTGATTCATTTATTTATGGAGAATCCGTTGTATACAACAAGACAATTCCTCAGATGCTTGAAGCCAAAGTGCGTGCTAATCAACCTGAAAGACAAATCAACGTGGCTAATTTCGGATGGGTCTCATCTTCTCCTCTATTAAGTCTTCGATTATTAAAAGACATTGGCAAAAAGTATAATCCGAAAATCGTAATATTGACCATTGATATGACTGATTTTCAAGATGACATCAAATACCTGCATCTTCTCGAAAGAAAAGGGATCTATTCTGCTCTAGACTTGATTCCTATTACTATTTTAACAATTCGAAAAACTATTTCAGCTATCGGATTTGAGTGCCTACATGAGGCTGTTTTTGGTTTTCCCATAAGACGTTTTTTTGTTACAGATAAACCTCTTTCTGAAACGAAATCATATTTTGTATATATTCAGAACAGTATTGACAAAATATACTATTTCTCAAAAAATGAACTTGGAGCTAAGTTTATCCTATTTGTGTTTCCCAGGGGTTACCAGTATAGCGACAAAGAATCTCCCAACAACTGGGAAAAATCGGAATATCAAGTTTTAGGTCCTTTTGCACATGAACCTTTTAAATATTTTGAGCAAATTAAATTTAAAGTAAGTTACCCAATAATCTCTTTACTACCGAATTTCCAGAACTCTAATGTTTTTCCAACAGTTTTAGATGATGATCCTCATTGGAATGAAGCTGGTAACAAAATCGCTGTTGATGCGATTTACCAATATTGCTATGATAATGGATATTTTGATTAAACATAAAATCAGCTACTAATTCAGGATATTTATCAAAAGAGTCTCGGCACGATTTCCACATAACAAAGAAAATCAACCATTTTTATTATTTTAATATTTAAAGTGCATTTTAAGATGAGAAACATTTATGAGAAGTTATAATTTTTACTTTTTAGTCCTGCTCTTAGTCTCTTATAATTGCTTTGCCCAAAAAATTTACCAGCATAATGAAAAACTCGTAGGGCAGATATTTTATACTGAAAAAATTGCCATACCTGTTGAAAATGCAGGTTATACTTTAGTCTTGCCGGATGATAACGAAGCTGATGGATTAGTTGTATTTCTTAATTCAAACCGCGATGCTGGTAAAGTTGTAGAAGAGCCTTCACTCGAATTTTTTGCAATTCAAAATAACCTGGGGATTCTTTTCATCACAACCGGGAACAAACTAGAGTTTTTCTTTGCAGAAGACTCGATTAAAAAAGTTGATAGATACATAGGTGAAGTAATTGAATCTTATAACATCCCGAAACAAAATTTATTCTTTGCAGGAATGTCATTATCTGGCACAAGAGCTCTGAAGTATACACAATTTTGTGTTGAGGGAAAATCTGAATATGGAATTTTGCCTGCCGCAGTTGCAGTTTGTGATGCACCACTGGATTTTGTTCGGTTCTGGAAAGAAGCAGATAAAGCAAAAAGATTAAACTTTAATCAGATTACAGCAAATGAAGGTGAATGGGTTACAGGTTATCTTGAAAGAAATCTCGGTGGAACACCAAAAGGGAACCTGGAAGCCTATCAAAATTATTCTGTTTATTGCTACACTGATAGTGAGGGAGGGAATGTGTCACTTTTAAGGGATACTCCCGTTAGGGCATATACTGAGCCGGATGTTTTGTGGTGGATGGAGACACGCAGGAAGGATTACTATGCAATGAATGCTCTTGATCTTGCAGCGATGATTAATGAGCTTAACATATCAGGAAATCAGAACGCCGATTTGATCATCACCTTTGATAAAGGTTATCATCCCGATGGAACACGCCACCCGCATTCTTGGAGTATAGTAGATAATGAAGAATTAGTAAAATGGTTTTTAACCTTTATTGATAAAAAATAAGGGAACTAGAATGAAGACATATTTAATAATTATTATATCCTTTTCTACTAATCTATTAGCACAGGATGATGTTATCTTAAACCTTTTTCCCGGTAAATGGAAAATGGATATTGAGAACACGGAAATTTTTGAAGAATGGGAAATGTTAAGCGAAGCTGAATTGGTTGCAAAAAGTTACAGTATAAAAAATGAAGAACAGATAATTAATGAGAATCTTTATTTAAAGAAGTTTGCCGGTCAGTGGGCTTATGTGGCTATTCCCAGGGATCAAAACATAACTTTGTTTGCACTGATAGAACACACTCCCAAAAAATTTGTGTTTGAAAATAAGGAGCATGATTTTCCACAGAGAATTATTTATGAATTCCACAAAGATGGAAAATTAACTGTTGCTATTGAAGGAGATGTAAATGGCGAATTAAAGCGAAGGGAATTTTCATTTATTTTAGTCGAAGATTAAATGCCTTATGCAAATCAGGATAGCAAATGAAGATGATTTTGAAGCTGTTATAAGAATCTACAACCACGCTGTAGACGAAAAATTTGCCACAGCAGATACAGAATATGTTACGGTTGAATCAAGAAAAGAATGGTTTGTACAACACTCACCGGAAACCTATCCTATTTATATAGCAGAAGAAAATGGTCAGGTAGTTGGCTGGTGTTCTTTAAGTCCGCATAGACCAGGACGCAAAGCTTTAAATAAGGTAGCGGAGATTAGCTATTACATCCATAAAGCACATCGTAAAAAGGGAGTAGCAAACTCTCTAATAACACATACAATAGAATCGGCAAAGTCACTTGGCTTCAAAGATTTAATTTCAATTTTGCTTGATTTAAACAAACCCAGCATTTATATACTTGAAAAATTTGGATTTGAACAATGGGGGCATTTACCAAATGTTGCAGAAATAGAAGGGACGATTTGCGGACAGTATATTTTTGGAAAAAAAATTTAAAAAATAATTTAATTTTTTTTTAAAAAACTCATTCCTTAAGTAACTCTCCGCGCCTTTTGATATATTTTGTCCCAATCAAAAAAAATAAAGTGAAATTTTGAGCGAACACACACTAATTCAATTAGCTAGTATTGTAGTTCTTGGTATTGCAGCACAATGGATTGCGTGGCGGATAAAATTCCCATCGATCCTTTTTCTTCTTTTATTAGGTTTTCTTGCCGGTCCGGTAACAGGATTTCTTAATCCTGATAAATTAATGGGTGAATTACTTCTTCCTGTAGTTTCTATTTCCGTCGCTCTTATTTTATTCGAAGGTGGATTAACTCTTCGTTTAGGAGAATTAAAGGAAATTGGTGGAGTGGTAATAGCCCTGATTTCCGTTGGAGCCATTATTACCTGGGCAATTGCTGCTGCCGGTGCACATTATATTCTTAGACTGGATTTGCGAATTTCTATTTTGCTTGGTTCGATCCTTGTAGTTACAGGTCCTACAGTAATAGGTCCTTTATTAAGGCACATTAAACCTGTAAAAAAAGTGGGTGCTATTTTAAAATGGGAAGGAATAATGATCGATCCGGTTGGAGCGATTTTAGCTGTCCTGGTTTTCGAAGCAATAATTGCCGGTGAAGTGGGAGAAGCAAGTTCCGTTGTTTTAATTGGATTGCTGAAAACAATTTTTTTGGGTGGAGCAATAGGTTTAGGATTTGCAGGATTGTTGCTTCTTTTTTTAAAAAGATTCTGGATACCCGATATACTTCAGGAATCGGTTGCGTTTATTTTAGTTATAACCGCTTTTGTATTGTCAAATTTATTTCAACCGGAATCCGGTTTGTTTGCGGCTACTTTAATGGGATTATTTCTCGATAATCAGAAACACGTAAGTATTAAACACATAATAGAATTTAAAGAAAACCTGAGGGTAATTATAATTTCTAGTATTTTTATTCTTTTGGCGGCAAGGTTACAGATAAGTGATTTTGAATTTTTTAACCTGGCTGGAATTGTTTTCCTTTGTTTATTAATTTTTATTGCAAGACCGTTCTCAGTTTTTATATCCACAATATTCTCTGATCTCAATTGGCGCGAGAGAACTTTCATTTCCTGGCTCGCACCAAGAGGAATAGTTGCTGCTGCAGTTTCTTCAGTTTTCGCATTAAAGCTCGCTGAAACTGGAATTCCCGGCAGTGAATCAATTGTTCCTATAACGTTTATTGTAATTATTGTGACCGTCGGAATTTATGGACTAACTTCTCCTCTAATTGCTAGATGGCTTGGGGTTGCACAATCAGATCCTCAGGGGGTTTTAATTGTTGGAGCTCATTTATGGGCTATTAAAATGGCTAAAATCCTGGTCGAAAATAAAATCCGTACAGTTTTGGTAGATACTAATTATTCCCACATTTCCGATGCAAGACTTGAAGGACTAACAGCCTACCAGGGAAGTATTCTATCTGAGCATCTTATTGATGAAATAGATTTAAATGGAATCGGAAGAATGATGGCGCTTACCTCAAACGATGAAGCAAATTCTCTAGCTTCCTTAAATTTAAGAGAGGAGTTTGAAACCGGAGAGCTTTACCAGCTTCCACCATTAAGCAAAAAAGAGGGGGATAAATCGGAATTTTCTGCGAAACATCTGAGAGCCAGATTTTTATTTAAAGATGACATGAATTTCGATAAATTAAATCATCTTTTTATGACCGGCTGGATTATAAAAAACACAGGATTAACTGAAGAATTTACTTACAAAGATTTCCTCAATAATTATAATAACAATGTTGTGCTTCTTTTTTGGCTAAACGAAAATAATAAGCTTGGGATTGCAACAGTGGAAAATGATTTTAAACCGGAAGCCGGATATAAAATATTTGCTCTGGTAAAAGAAACATAATTTAATTAGTTTACTTTTTTCAGGAGGTATACTGTGAAAACTAATTTATCGTTCTTTTTAATTGTCCTGATCGCAGCACAAATCAATTATGCACAGGATGATAATTCATCTAAAGTAAAATATGATGTTTTTTCATTTGACAAAGAAGTAACTCTCCCCGGAACGCCCGAAATTATTTTCGATGCGGTTACAGGTGATATAAGCGGATGGTGGGATCATTCATTTTCAGAAAACCCTAAAAAATTCTTCATCGAAGCAAAGCCCGGAGGAGGGTTCTGGGAAATATTTGATGATGAAGGCAATGGTGTTCTGCATGGGACTGTAATTTATGCAGACAGAGGGAAGCTGCTTAGATTTGATGGCCCGCTTGGTCTTTCAGGTCTGGCAATTAAAGTTGTTACTACTTATGAATTCGAACCGGTGGGAACAGACTCAACGCTATTTAAAGTTTCTTTAAGGGCAGCCGGTGAGATTCAGGAAGGAATTCCTTCAATAGTTGAAAGTGTCTGGGATCATTTTATTTTTGATCAGCTTAAACCCTACATTGAAGCTGGGAAACATTTACAAAAGTGAAGTCACCGAATATGTCAATTAAATCATTCCGTGAAAAATCAAAAGCTTTTTTGGAGAAACACAGATGGATTACATCTATTGAAATTGTAATTACAGTTTTTGTCCTAATAGCCATTGAGTTAGGTTGGATAAATCAATATATAATTTTTGGGGTCTTTATATTTGCCTGGCTCTCTCTTTGGTTAAGAGGAAAAGGTTGGAGTGATTTCGGTTTAAAGAAACCGAAGAGTTGGAAGCGGACACTTCTTTTAGCCTTATTCGTGGGAATTGTTTTTCAGGCATTGAGTCTATATGTGGTTGAACCATTTCTTGGGAAGTTGACGGGCAATATTCCTGATGTGAGCGTTTTTAGACCACTTGTCGGGAACGTTCCTCAACTGTTTTTCTTTCTGGGATTATCCTGGACCTTTGCAGCTTTTGGTGAAGAAATGATCTACAGGGGATACTTTATGCACAGGTTTGCAGATCTGTTCAACAGGAATAATACTGGATTTATAGTTGGTATCATTCTTTCTAACTTCCTGTTCGGATTCGGACACATGTACCAGGGATTGTCGGGTATGATTATTACGGGATTGACAGGATTACTATTTGCCGGTCTCTTCTTTGCAACGAACAGAAATCTTTGGGCAGCAATCATTGCTCACGGAATTTATGACACAGCTGGGTTCTTAATGCTATTTTTCGGCGTTTATCCCGGGATTTGAGTTTTCATGAAACTTGCAGCAATTTAAATTATATTTGGTTAATAAACTTAATTAAGAAGTAAGAATAAGAGTAAGAGTAAGAGTAAGAGTAAGAGTGAAAGTTTACATACCATTAGGAATTATTTTAATTGCATTTCTTTATTGTTCAGTGCCAAAAAATGTATTGGATGATACACCTCGTGTTCGTTCATTCAAAGAATGGAAAGCAGATTATTTTCATCACCCGATTGAGGTAAAAATCGGATGGTATCCATATGAAGAAGAAGAAATAATTAAAACAGGGAAGCATCAATATTCAATTCAAAAAAGTGATTCATCGGAGATTGCCGGTAAAATGCCCGTAATAATTTTAACCTATCCTGATTCCACACAATCAATTTACTTTGGGATGGATATTGATAATGAATTACTTGGACGATTAATTAAACAAAGCTTGATGACTCAAAAACCAGTCACTGAACCGCTTGCTGCTTTTTTAGAAGATGCCGATTGCTCAACCTGCCACCCGGCGGAAATTGAAATAAAATAATAATTTAGCCCGCTGATACTTCTCTAATTTTTTAAATTAAGACTAGATGGCAGTTTAAATAATTTTCTGGAGTGAAGTTTTTGTTGGTTCAACAATAATACGATAAGTAATATTTCCTGATTGACCGCATCCCAGAGCACCCTCTGTTTCTTTTCCTATACCTTCAATTGTAACCTTTTGAGGTTGTGTCGACAGGACAGAGTAATCTCCGTTATCATTGGCTTTTAATTGTTCCGGTATATCATAATTCATAAAACTCTGATTGCCGCCACCATAAGTTTGAGTTTTTTTGTAATAGCCCTGAGCATCAGAAGCTAAATAGTTCAAATCTATAATTACTGCATCTCTGTTGGATTGGACTGCTTTAGAATGAAAGTTTTCTAAACCAACTACCACTGCAATTCCTACCAGAATAATCACTAATACCAATAAAAATAATTGTTGTTGTCCCATATCTTATAGTTAGCCTGAATCAAATATTTCAATCAGATAGTAGATCGTCCGAATAATTTTTCTTTTTAGTCTTTTTTCTAATTATAAACATTATTGCAAAAGCCAGAACTAAAGGAAATACAATATAGAAAATGAACTCGGTTACATCATAGGAAGAGATCGGTAAATTGGTGATCGTTATTGAACTATCTGCTGCACCCTGTATTTGCTCATAATGCAGGGGTCTAAATGGCCAGAAGTTCTGCTTATGGATAAGTGTGTTTTCAAAATAAATCAGCAAGCATAGTTGAATAGCAACCCAAATAAAATAAATGCCGATTGAAATATCAGCAAGAATCTGAATCCATTTTTTCATAATTTAATCCTCCTCTACCTCTATAATACTATTTTTATTTTCTCCGTAAAATAATTAGTTCGAATTTGCTTAAATAAGTTTGACTCAATACTGCATAAAATGGATTTTTTTATCTCTAGTTTTTTTCCCTCTTTTTGCCCGCTGATCTGACCCTATTACAATGTTCGAGATAACTAAATTTGGAAAACCTGAATATATCGTAAACACCTTCACCATCTTTTCGCTGATGTACTATCGCATATGTGAAGACTGGATTTAGCCTTTTAATTACTGAGAAGACATTCTTAACCAACTCCAGCTTTGTAATATCTTGAATAAAACAAAACATACATTCTATACTGTTATCTTTCTCCTTCCAGATAATCTTATTTGAATCTATCTTTTCCTGGATATAGTTACTCCTTAGTGCAAGTTCCTCAAAATATTCAAAAATATTTTTGATCCCACTTTTAAATACTTTTCCCCACATTCTTTCCTCCTTTCTTTCAAGCGGATAGAAAATTTTGGATAATTTTATTCTTCTTTTTATCCTTTTGGGAAGTTTCTCCTCAATTGTGCTCATAATTAAAACTTTGCCGATTTATGACAGAATGATAATTTTTTGAGTCCCGCTAATACGAAATTTCAATACTTTAAACATATCTCCTATTGAAATGAAAAGGAAATGAATACCCGAAATTAACCAGTTATAAATAGGGGCTAAAATACAGCTGATCATCTGATGCCTTACAAAGAGTTCAAACAATAATGTATATTACATAATCTAACGAGAACTTATTAAAAGGAAATTAAATGATTCTAAAGATTTTACTAAATGTGTTTTTGCTATTATTCGTTTATGGAAAAATATTTTCACAAAGCTCCGAAGTAGAAATAAGTAAACGAGTTGTCACACTAAATTATTCTGAAACTCACGTTTTATACTCTGAAAATGTCCGGGACTCATTTTACATATATGTTAAACTCCCGAAATACTACGATGAAGAAATCACGAAATCATATCCGGTTATTTTTTTACTCGATGGCGATATTGCTTTTCCGATGGCATGGAGTGTTGTACGATACCTCCAGTATGGGAGATACGTACCGGATGTAATAATTATTGGAATAGGTTATGGAGGATTAATAGATGGTTCAAAGCTGCCGATGCGTGAAAGAGACTATGCTATTTCCCCTATTGAACGATGGGAAGATTCAGGTCAAGCAAAGATTTTTCTAAGTTTTTTAAAGGATGAGCTGATTCCGTTTGTGGAATCAAATTATAGAATAGATTATAGTAACCGGACTTTAAACGGGCATTCACTTGGAGGATTGTTTACACTATACACACTTTTTTCTGAGCCGCAATTGTTTAAGAACTATATTGCCAGCAGTCCCTATACTTCTTATGATGTGGATGAGTTGCTTTTACTTGAAGAAAAAAATAAATCCGAAATTGACAAAGCAAGCTGCAGGCTCTTTATTTCCTTTGGTGAAACAGAAGATGAAGAAAGATATGCTCTGCCAAATACGAAAATTATCAATCATTTAAGACAAAGAGGCTCAGATTATATAAATCTTAAATTCAGAATATTTGATGAAGGAGTGCATTTCAGCACTCCATCAGAAGCAATGGCTTATGGTTTAATCCACGCTTTCAGGTGAAAATTGTGAATTCAATTCTATTTTAACAGCAACATTTTCTTTGATTGAACAAACTCACCAGCTTTTAGTTGATAGAGATAGATACCGGATGCTGGATACCCGATACTCAATACCGGATTAAACGCAACTTCATAATCACCAGATGATAGTTCTTCGTTAACCAAAGTTGCTACTTCATTTCCTAAAACATCATAGATTCTTAATGTTACGAACTGCTTACTGTTTATTGAATACCGTATAATGGTCTTGGGATTAAACGGATTTGGATAGTTCTGGTAAAGAGCAAAATCTTCCGGCTGAGAATTTTCTTCTTCCGTATTTACGGGTCTATCAACTACGTGCACAATGAAATTGTCTCCAAAATTCCATTGGTCGAAAGTGTTAGGAATGGTGTCGTTATTTGTACTGTTTCCTGCTGTATAAAAAGTATCTATAAGCAAGCTATCAGGTGACAAGTAAAGAAAGTTCCAGGTTACGGTATCGTTCATAAAAAGCTGTGGCATTGAATGTGTAAGCTCACCAAAGGCAACATGGGTTAATGTATCGACGGAGTTTAGAACGCCAAAGTAAACAGCAAGGTCAAAGCCACCAGAACCTCCGGCGCCACCGGCAATTAACAGTTTATAATCTATAGAGTCATTAGTATAGACAGTATCAGGACCTTCAATCCAGACTAAAACCGAATCGTTAGCTGTAGGATTGTGGCAAAAACAACCGAGGCTGTTGTCCCTTTTAGTAACACCTACATATCCTGTCATCTCATCTATGTGTGCAAAAACAAGAATCGACAGAAAAGCAACTGCGAGCAGTAAATTTATTTTCATCTTATCCTTTCATTGAAATAAAAAAGCCCCGGATTCCGGGACTTCATTATAACTAAAAGAATTCTTTTCTTCAATATTTATGTCAAATAGAGAAAATTATCTTAATACGAGCATCTTCTTAGTTGATGCAAAGTTTTTACCATTTATACCATTAGCTTCAAGAGTATAAATGTATGCGCCACTCGAAAGACCATTTGCGTTAAATTCAAGATCATGCGTTCCGGCCTGAAAATCTTTGTTGACAATTTCACTTACAGTTTGTCCTAACATATTGTATAATTTGATAGTCACATCTGCATCAACGGGAAGGGAAAATGAAATTGTTGTAGATGGATTAAATGGATTCGGATGATTTTGATATAGTGCAAAATCACTCGGTACAGGTCCTTCTACCTCGATAGAATTAAAAATTGTTTCTGTTCCATCAAAATCTATTTGCCTAATTCTGTAATACTGAATTCCTGCTGGGATGTTTTCAACAGTAAACGAATAATTTTTTGGTTCGGTAGTTGTACCAAAGCCGGGAACGAAACCTATCTTTTCAAAATCTTTATTATCAAAACTTTGTTCAATATCAAAACCCAGATTGTTTAGCTCCGTAGCAGTATTCCAAAAAAGTTGTGCATCATTTTTAACAACTGATGCAATGAACGATGTTAACTCAACAGGAATAAAGAATTGAGATTCCAGCTTGTAAAATCCGGCTCCCTGTGCTGAGAACTGATTCATAGAATCTACTATAGCTATTTGATAATTACTTGAAGAAATCGGGATCTGATACCATGTCTGTCCGCCGTTTTTAGTACGCCAGGTATTACCGCAAGAATAGCATCCTGTAATTACGACGTTTCCATCGGTGGGCTGAGCATGAACACCCCACATATTAGTTCCATTAAAACCGCTTTGTGCTGTCCAGGTATCACCAAAATCAGTTGATTTTAATAAACCACCCCCACCGCTCCATTTTGTAGCCCATGCAACACCTGTATTTGTGAAGTCAACCGCAATAGTAGGAATTTCTCCCGATGTACTGTACTCTTGCGACCAGGTTAAACCGTAATCGGTACTCCTGAAAATTCCTGTTCCGTTGTCGCCAATTAGAATAATACTCGTATCAGGAAATACTTCAATGTCACAAGGTGCCGAAATCGGACCAAAGTTGCTTGATATTACGGACCAGTTATTACCAAAATCAGTCGAATGATAGAAGCTTGATCCACTCATTGTGTAAATTGTATCGGGATGTGAGGGATCCTGTGTCATAGGAATTCCAAAATAGGAGAACGAAGCGTTATCTAGAGTTATCGACCAGGTCTGTCCGTCATCTGTGGTTTTAAGAATTTTATCAGGCGATGATTCAATGGCAACTAAAAAAGTACCAGGATTAAAATCATCCAATAAAATGCATTTAATTTCTGAAGCGCCTGGAACAGTGGTTCCCGTTTGAGAAAAAGTCTCCCCCATATCTGTGCTTTTATAAATTGTACTGTTTGAACCGTAGTATACAATAAAAGGATTATATTTGAGATAATCTACCGGACCACCAAGACTGCTGCCAGATTGTTTTAATATCCACTGGTAGGGATTCTGTGCAAATACACTAAAGGATAAGAGAAGTGTTAAAATGATAGAAATTTTTTTACGCATTACATCTCCGTTTTTAATTCATTTTCGTAAAATTGGGTTTGTCAAGAAATGGATATCTGACAAAATAAGTAATAGTTGTTAAAAAACAAATATTACTATTTATTATCAAATATTAATTTTGTTCATTCAGGATTTTATTTAATCTTTTGACGGTTAGATAACTAAAACTATATTAGGATTCAATTCTACGATTTATTCAAAAAGCTTAAGAGCTAAAATGAAATTTGATGTACTAGTATATGCGGCTCATCCTGACGATGCTGAACTATCGATGGGAGGCACGATAGCGCGATTTACCACCGAAGGGCTGAAAGTCGGAGTTGTTGATTTAACAAGAGGGGAAATGAGCACGAGGGGAAATACTAAAATAAGGGGGATAGAATCTGAAGAAGCCACAAAAATTTTAAGATTAAAAGTACGCGAAAATCTTGGACTCAAAGATGGAAATATTATTTCATCAGACATTGCTTTAAAGAAGGTAGTTAGTACAATTAGAAAATATAGACCCTCTATTGTGTTTGCACCCTTTATAAATGACCGTCATCCCGATCATATTGATGCAAGCAATTTAATTAAGCGTGCTGTTTTTAATTCTGGATTAAAAAAGTTTAATACTAAAGCTGATGGAAAATCGCAACATAATTACAGACCTGCAAAAATATTTTATTATATGCAAACCTATCTTTTTAGTCCATCTTTTATTGTGGATATTACCAATTTTTTTAATACGAAAATGAAAGCCGTAAGAGCATTCAAAAGCCAGTTTCACGACTCAAAATTAAAGGAAGAAGATACCTTCATAAGCAGACCAGAATTTTTAGATTACGTGGAATCACGTGCAAAGTTTTATGGCTTTCAAATCGGGAAAAAATATGGTGAACCGTTTTATTGCGAGGAAGCAATAAATTACGACTTTTCTGATCTGCTAAAGTAAGTACAGTTTGATTAATTAATTATTTTTCTTTAACTAAGAAGAAAAATTTAACGGAGTAACAAATGATTCTAAAAGATAAAGTAATAAAGGAACTGGAATCGCAGGGATTGCGAAATATTCGCGAGGTGTTTTATAATTATGGTACGCCTGCATTGTATGAGCAGGTTGTTAGAAGAAGGGAAGGGTTACTTGCTCATCTGGGTCCCATTGTTGTAAGAACTGGTTATCACACCGGAAGAAGTCCCAATGATAAATTTTTAGTAAAAGAACCAACAAGCGATAAAAACATTTGGTGGGGTAAAGTTAATATCTCAATGTCAGAAGATCAGTTTAACCGACTCTTTGCGAAAATGATGGCTTATATACAGGGTAAAGATCTTTATGTTGAGGATTGTTATGTGTGCGCGGATGAAAAATATCGTTTCCCGATAAGAGTAATTACTGAAACTGCATGGCATAATCTTTTTGCGAGGAATATGTTTAGAAGATATACTGACCAGAAGGAACTGGAAAAACATAATCCTCAGTTTACGGTAATACAGATGCCAAATATTCATGCAAATCCTCAGAATGACGGGACTAATTCAGAAGTTTTTGTGCTGATAAATTTCGGAAAGAGGATCGTGCTTATAGGTGGTTCAAGTTATGCCGGGGAGATTAAAAAATCGATATTTACTGTGCTCAATTATTTAATGCCGATGAAAAATGTAATGTCGATGCACTGCTCGGCAAATGTCGGTGAAAAAGGTGACACGGCATTGTTTTTCGGACTATCTGGAACAGGCAAGACGACTCTCTCTGCCGATCCAAAAAGAAAATTGATAGGAGATGATGAGCATGGCTGGAGCGAAGAAGGTGTTTTTAACTATGAAGGCGGCTGTTATGCAAAAGTAATACGTTTATCAGAAGAAGCTGAACCTGATATTTATGAAACAACAAGAAAATTTGGAACCATTTTAGAAAATGTTCAAATCGATGCACAGACGAGAAGAATTGATCTTGATGATGATACTTTTACTGAAAACACCCGCGCTGCTTATCCAATCACCCACATAAACAATATAGTTGAAGAGGGTAAAGGAGTGCATCCTCAAAATATTGTAATGCTCACTGCCGATGCATTTGGAGTCCTGCCTCCAATATCAAAGCTTACATCTGAGCAGGCAATGTATCATTTTATTTCCGGATATACTGCAAAAGTTGCAGGAACTGAAAAAGGTGTAACGGAACCAAAAGCTACGTTCAGCACCTGTTTTGGTGCACCATTTATGGTCTGGCACCCCACTGTTTACGCGAAACTTTTAGGGGATAAAATTAAAAAGCATAATGCCAAATGCTGGTTAGTGAATACTGGCTGGACAGGAGGACCATATGGTGTTGGCACCAGGATGAAAATTCAATACACACGTGCCATGCTTAATGCAGCTCTTGATGGAAAGCTTGACGGAGTTGAATATGAAACTGATCCTGTTTTTAATTTGCAAATACCAAAATCCTGTGAAGGTGTACCATCGGAGGTGCTTAATCCTAGAAATACATGGAAGGATAAAAAGGCTTACGATGAAATGGCAAAAAAACTAGCCGGTATGTTTGTAAATAATTTTAAAGAGTACGAATCAGAAACAGAAAATGAAATTATTGCTGCCGGTCCAAAACCAGGTTAATGGTTAATTGAATGATCGATACGTTGAATTTTGGCAGGACAACTATTGCATAAAGTCAGTCTTTCATTCACTTATTCAATAGTATAGGAAATCAGTTTTGAAAAAAATATTAATTGTATTAACAGTTTTATTTATCGGGATTCAATTCATTCCTGTTGAACGGACTAATCCACCTGTTACTCAGGAAATAGATGCCCCACCATATATTACAGCCATTCTCAGGACATCCTGCTTCGATTGCCACTCAAATAATACAGAATGGCCATGGTATTCTTATGTAGCACCAGTTTCTTTTCTTGTGGCAGGTGATGTAACAGAAGGCAGGCGGCATTTAAATTTTTCTGAATGGGATAAGTACGATAAGAAAAAACGAGAAAGATTTCTTGAAGATATGATTGAGGAAGTTAAAGGTGGTAAGATGCCTCTTCCGATGTACACATTTACTCATCCGGATGCTAAAATAGATCCGCTTAAAACAGAAACTTTAAAGAATTGGGTGAATAAAAAGGGGGGAATGGGGAAAACTTTGAGACAGGAAAAGGAAAGAAGTGATGATAATTGATTTTGTTATATTCTTAAAAATCTCTCTTTCTATTTGATAAATTACTGTTGTTTATAAACCGTTGTTATCTTAATTTTAGGCGCATATCTCATTGAGTTAGCCTTTCTTTAGTGCAGGTAAGCTCATCACTATTGTTATCAAATGTAATTTTAATTTATTGGAGAAAGATTAATGGCAGAGAAAAAGCTTTCAGGTGAAGTTTTTTACCCATCTAAAGAGGTAATAGAAGGTGCTAATGCAAAATGCAAACAACTGTATGAAATTGCAGATAAAGATTTCCTTGGATTTTGGGAAAGTGAAGCAAGAAATCTGCACTGGTTTAAAAAATGGGATAAAGTCTTGGATGATTCCAAAAAACCATTTTTTAAATGGTTCACCAACGGTGAAACAAACATAGCATATAACTGTCTTGATGTCCATCTGAATACATCAAGAAGAAATAAGCTTGCATTTATCTGGGAAGGGGAGCGCGGAGAATTTCGTTCGTACTCCTACTTTGCTCTTCATAGGGAAACAAACAAATTTGCTAATGTTTTAAGAAGCCTGGGAGTGAAAAAGGGAAATCGTGTTACAATTTATATGGGCAGAGTTCCTGAGCTTGCCATTGCAATGCTTGCCTGTGCACGTATTGGTGCTATTCACTCGGTCGTTTACGGCGGCTTTTCAGTCGAAGCACTTCACGAAAGATTGGAAGACAGTCAATCTAAGGTTTTAATTGTCGCCGATGGTGCATATCAAAGAGGAAAAATTGTTGAATTAAAGAAAATTGCAGATGAAGCATTACAAAGAGCGGCTACTGTTGAAAGTGTTTTAGTGGTTAAAAGAACAGCACATGAAATTGAAATGCAACCCGGCAGGGATATGTGGTATCATGAATTGATGAATTTGCCAATTGCTCATAACGATGATTCAGTTGAGAAAATGGACGCAGAAGATCCACTGTTTCTACTATATACTTCCGGGACAACCGGAAAACCTAAAGCAATTATGCACACTCATGGCGGTTACATGGTTGGAACATATGCAACATTAAAGTATGTTTTTGATATTCACGAAGAGGACCGATACTGGTGTGCTGCTGATCCGGGATGGATCACAGGACACAGTTATATAGTCTATGGTCCGTTGTTAAACGGTGCGACTTCATTTATATACGAAGGTGCTCCAACACATCCTTATCCAAACCGATGGTGGCAGATGATTGAAAAGTATGGAATAAATATTCTTTACACTGCACCGACAGCAATCAGAGGTCTGATGAAGTTTGGAGAAGCCTGGCCAAAAAGGCATAATCTTTCTTCGCTTAGATTATTAGGGAGTGTCGGGGAACCGATAAATCCGGAAGCATGGAGATGGTATTATAAAGAGATTGGAAATGAAAAGTGCCCTATTATGGATACATGGTGGCAGACCGAAACAGGTGCTTTTATGATTACTCCGCTTCCCTGCACACCATTAAAACCCGGTTCGGGAACAAAACCATTTCCAGGTATAAAAGCTGATGTTGTAAATGAAGAGGGGGAATCGGTAAAACCAAATGAAGAAGGATATCTTGTAATTAAAACTGCCTGGCCTTCAATGCTGAGAACTATTTGGAATGATGATGAACGGTATGTAAACCAGTACTGGAGCCGCTTCCCCGGAATGTATATGACAGGTGATTCAGCCAGAAAAGATGAAGACGGATACTTTTGGATAATTGGAAGAGTGGATGATGTTATTAAAGTTTCAGGGTACCGTTTAGGTACTGCGGAAATTGAAAGTGCGCTCGTCAGCCATCCATCTGTTGCAGAGGCAGCAGCGATAGGACTTCCACACGAAATTAAGGGAAATGCAATCCACGCTT
>WOR8_10000232_pt1 | contig 57424 bp, 48 predicted proteins | sample DeeMarSeWOR38_10_FD_19890 | JGI IMG/M metagenome (IMG submission 19890)
CTTTCAACGGAGGACCGCCCGCCCGCTTTCCTGACGGTTGAAGTAGTCCCGCTCCGCATCCTCAGACTTCGTTCTTCAAGGAAAGAGTTGCCATCGAGGCGTTCGTTCACCGGACAAAGCCCCGGGGCGACGCCGCTTGCGCGGCCTGGAAATAAGTAGTACATTGCGTTCGAAATGGCTGATGAGTTCTATCGACGAAGTCGGACCCGCCACGGCCCGCGTGGCCTCTTCGGCAGGATTGCAAAGAGAAAACGATTGCTGCTTGTTGCTGCTGCCGGGCTCGTGATGCTGGGGTTCGCGCTGTTCGGTAACCGGGGAGTCTTCCAACGGGTTCGGCTTGAAGAACGGAAGGCCCAGATGGAGGCAAAGATCCGAGAGGCACAGGAGGAAAACCGGAAATTACAGGCACAATCTAAGGCTCTTGACGGAGACAAGAAGGCGATTGAGAAGGTGGCGCGGGAAGACTACGGCATGCATCGGAAGGGGGAAACTGTCTACAAAGTCAAGAAGAAGGATGACTGAGGCAACGGGTTCCCCTTGACGTGACTCCGGCAGCGCCGCTTCTCCCGACGGGTTCCTCTCCGTGATCACATCGATGGATCTCTTCGAACACCCGGACCATACAGATCTCTCCACCACATCCACCCCGCTTGCGGAACGCATTCGGCCGCGTTCACTCGATGATTTCGTAGGACAGGAGCACCTTCTGGGGCGCGGCAAACCGCTGCGGGTGCTGATTGAGCAGGATGAGGTCCCCTCGATGATCTTCTGGGGTCCTCCGGGCAGCGGAAAGACGACTCTCGCCAGGATCATCGCGCGGCAGACCGACGCCGCATTCCATCAGCTGAGCGCTGTCTCCTCGGGCGTACGAGATGTCCGGAAGATCCTGGAGCAGGCCGGGCACCGGCGCGTGCGGGGGAAGCGAACCATCCTGTTCATCGATGAAATCCACAGGTTCAACAAGGCGCAGCAGGATGCTCTCCTGCACAGCGTTGAAGACGGCAGCATCACGCTCATCGGAGCCACTACAGAAAACCCCTCCTTCGAAGTCATCTCCCCCCTTCTGTCGAGGTGTCGCGTCTACGTACTCCATCCGCTTGCCGGTGACGACCTCCAGGCCATTCTTGACCGTGCGATGCATGATGAGCTACTGCTGCGTGAACCTCGACCGCAGATCAGGGATGGAGATCTCCTCATTCACCTGTCCGGGGGAGACGCACGCAGAATGCTCAATGGACTGGAGACGGCCGTGCGTCTTGCGGCGGCGCAGGGCGGGCCGGCGCGGATTGTGGGGAGGAATGAATTCGAGGAGGCATTCCAGCAACGACATGCCCTCTATGACAAGGGCGGGGAGGAGCACTACAACGTTGCATCCGCCTTTATCAAGAGCGTGCGCGGCGGCGATCCTGATGCTGCTGTCTACTGGCTCGCACGGATGCTGGAGGGGGGCGAGGATCCCAAGTTCGTCGCACGGCGGCTGATCGTTCTTGCTTCTGAGGATATCGGGAATGCAGACCCCTATGCGCTCACGCTCGCGACGTCGTGTTTTACTGCTGTGGACTACGTCGGCATGCCAGAAGCGCGTATCGTGCTTGCGCAGACGGTAACGTATCTCTCATCGTGCCCGAAGAGCAACGCTTCATACGTGGCTATCGAGAAGGCGCTCGAGGACGTCCGACAGAGCCCTGACGATCCTGTACCGCTCCACCTCAGAAATGCCCCCACAGGGCTCATGGCGAGGCTCGGTTACGGCAGGGAGTATAAGTACAGTCATGACTACGAGGGGCATGTCGTAGAGCAGCAGTACCTTCCCGATGCGATGAAGGATAGAGTGTACTATCAGCCGAGTGGTCAGGGGAGGGAGCAGGCGATCAGAGAGAGGTTAGAGTCGTGGCGGAAGTCAAGGCCAAGATGATCTGCCGCTCTCCTCTCGGTCTGGCTGGCGGGGTCGCAACAACTCGGATCCGACTGATTCTCTCTCTCTCCCTGGTTGCTGGTGCGGTCGCACTCGGGCAAACCGGGGCGCGTGATGATACGCTCACCGTTCCACGTGATACCCTTGTTGCTGTTCCATCTCCCTCCGGCGTGGATTCCGTTGTTTCCTATTCTGCGGCAGACTCGATCGTCTATTCCCTGTCGAGCAAGACGATGCACCTGTATGGGAACGCGGAATTGCACTACAGGACACTGGGTCTGAAGTCGGAGGTCGTCGATATTGACTGGAAGACCGCAACGCTTCAGGCACGCGGTGTAGCCGACACGGCGGATACGACGGGCAGACTCTACCGGGGCCTGCCGGTGTTCTCCGACGGGCCGGAGACCTACAACGGGTTCAGGGTAGGCTACAACTTCAGATCGAGAAAGGGGAAGATCGATCTCGGCAGGACCCAGATGGATCAGAACTACTACAGTGGTGATGCGATCAAGAAGGTGCAGGACAATGTGCTGTATGTGAAGAGCGGACAGTTCACCTCCTGTGACCTTGATGACCCTCACTACCACTTTGGCAGCCCCACTATGAAGGTCTTTGTCGGTGATGAAGTTGTGGCGCGACCTGTCTTCTTCTATGTGGATGATGTTCCCGTCTTTGCCATCCCCTTTGGCGTCTTCCCCACGGCGCGAGGCAGGAGGTCCGGGTTGCTGACACCTGTGTTCGGCGAGAGTTTCCGTGGACGCTACCTGAGGAATCTCGGCTACTACTGGGCGATCAACGACTACATGGACTGGGCAGTCCGGGGTGACGTCTATTCCAAGGGAGGGTACACGTTCTACACCGATTTCCGGTACGCGCTCCGGTACATATTCACCGGGGCATTGAGCGCCTCATTTGGTCGAGTCATATCGGGGGAAGCGGGAGACCCTGACTATTCGGAGGACGAGGTGTTCAATGTCCGAGCGCGGCACAATCAAACAATCAACCCGACGACACGGCTCGACATCGATCTCACATTCATCAGCAGTACGTACTACCAGCAGACGAGCACGGATCTCAATCAACTCCTGCTGCAGAACATCGTCTCGAACGCGACGCTGAGTAAATCCTGGGAAGGAACGCCGAACAGTCTCACCCTCAACATTCGAAGGGACCAGAACCTCCAGCCGCGGCCGGGACAGGTCGAGGTAACGGATCTGTTGCCGAGTGTGATCTTCACGAGAAACCAGAACTATCCGTTCCGATCGGACGGCTCCACCGGCAGGAGCTCGCTCACGTGGTACGAGTACATAGGGTACTCCTACAGCGGACAGTTGCTCAACAGGAGGACGGAAACAGCACTGGATCAAGGGTCACGTACCGACGACCGCCGGGGAGTGTTGCACTCCCTGAGGTTCAATGCTTCACCCAAGGTTGGCTACATAACCATTGCCCCCTTCATCAACTACACCTCCAAATGGTACGACAAGAATATTGAACAGGAGTTTGATCCTGCCGATAGCACGCTCAGGGAGTCGGAGGTCAAGGGCTTCACTGCGGTCCGTTACTTTGATCTCGGTATCTCTGCCACCACCAAACTCTACGGGTTGCTCCAGCCCGGGATTCTGGGCATCACGGGATTTCGGCATCAACTGATTCCATCCCTTTCCTATGTCTACCAGCCCGATTTCTCCGCCCCGGGCTGGGGGTACTATGGCCGCTATCTGAACGCCTCAGGAAACGAGCAGATCTATGACCGGTACCAGCGCGAGATATTCGGAGGAGCGCCAGCCGGAGAGCGTCAGCTTCTCTCGCTCAATGTCGGGAATGTCTTCGAGATGAAGACCGCCGCCGCTGATACTTCCGATGAGGAGAACAAGATCAATCTCTTGAACCTCAACCTGGGTATTGCGTACAACTTCGCGGCCGATAGCCTCCGGCTCAGTGAACTCGGGATGGACTTCCGGACAGCGATCGGGGAGTTTCTCAACATCGGAGGGAACGCACGGTTCAACTTCTACAGGTTTGAAACCGATCCTGCCAACCCGCTCATCGGACGAAGGGTGAACAAGTTCCTCGTTGCGGAATCGGGTCGGCTTGCCGATATGACAAGCTTCAACATCAGCATTGGAACGCGCCTGAGCGGAGAGAAGATAAGCAGTTCTGCGGGCCCGGTTCGCACAGAGAGAGACACCACGGGAGTTGTCGAGAAGAAGAGCAGCTTCGTCAGCCTCTACGATGAAGTGGAGCCGGATTTCAGTATACCGTGGAACCTTGATCTCACGTGGAATTTCAACCAGAGTCGGCCTGACCCCCGTGTGGTGTTTCGTAGCTCGACCCTGGCGTTGCGGCTCGGGTTCAACCTTACGGAGTTCTGGAAGATCACGGCCAGCGCGAACTATGATCTCATCTCGAACGAGATCGCAGCCCCTCTCATAACGGTCTACCGGGACCTCCACTGCTGGGAATTGAACTTCTCCTGGGTTCCGGTAGGCCAGTACCGCAACTACAGACTCGAGATACGCCTCAAGACACCGATGCTTCAGGATCTGAAGGTGACGAAGCAGTTCAGCGAAACGGGTGTCTACTGATCGATGGGACGGGGCGGCAGGAAGGGACCTCTCAGGCGGTTTGCTTCCGTTCCTCGTAGCGGAACGTCGCTTCCCTGCCCTTGACGATGACGTCCTTTGTGATGGTGCAGGAGACGACGTTGGGCCGTTCGGGGAGGGTGTACATGATCTCGAGCATGACCTCTTCAATGATCGACCGGAGTGCTCGCGCCCCGGTCCCCCGTTCGATGGCTTTCTGCACCACCGCTCGCAGCGCGGCCTCCTCAAAGACGAGATCCACCCCCTCCATCCGGAAGAGCTTCTTGTACTGCTTCACGATGGCGTTCTTCGGCTGTGTGAGAATGTTCAGCAGGGCCGCCTCATGGAGTGAGTGGAGGGCCGAGATCAGCGGGAGACGTCCGACGAACTCGGGGATGAGACCAAACCTGACGAGGTCATCCGGCTGAACCAGCTGGAGAAGCTGGTCTCTGTTTTCTCTCTTCTTTCCCCGTATGTCGGCGCCGAACCCTATCGGACTCTTGTTCACACGGCGCGCCACGATCTTCTCGAGCCCCTCGAATGCCCCGCCGCATATGAAGAGAATATTCCGCGTGTTGATGTTGATGAGGCTCTGTTCGGGATGCTTGCGACCGCCTTTTGGAGGCACCCCCGCAACGGTTCCCTCGAGGATCTTGAGGAGAGCCTGCTGCACACCCTCGCCGGAGACGTCGCGCGTGATCGATGTGCTGTCGCTCTTGCGAGCGATCTTGTCGATCTCGTCGACGTACACGATGCCGCGTTCCGCTCGTTCAATGTTGTAATCGGCGTTCTGCAGGAGGTGGACGAGAATGGTCTCGACGTCGTCGCCGACGTAGCCGGCCTCCGTGAGCGTTGTTGCATCGGCAATGGCGAAGGGAAGGTCGAGGATGCGCGCGAGGGTCTGGGCCAGCAGTGTCTTTCCCGTGCCGGTCGGGCCGATCAAGAGGATGTTTGTCTTTTCGATCTCGACGTCGTCGAATTCGTAGAGATGGTCACGCGCATCGAGACGCTTGTAGTGGTTGTAGACCGCGACCGAGAGACTTTTCTTCGCGTGTTCCTGGCCGATGACGTAGTCGTCGAGGGACTTCTTGATCTGGACGGGCGTCAGTCCGCTCCGGGTTCCCTTCTTGGCGGGAAAAGCCGCGAGGTTGTTCCGGATGATGTCCACCGAGCTTGAGACGCAGACGTCGCAGATGTAGACGTCGGGTCCGGCGATGATGCTCTGTACCTCTTCGGGCGTCCTGCCGCAGAAGGAGCAGCGGATTGCTTCCCTGGCTTTCGTTCGCTGGGTCATGAGAGGATCCGGTTGGATTGTTACTTCTTCTTCTCGCGTTCCTTCTTTATGAACACGTGATCGATGAGGCCGTACGCTTTCGCCTCCTCGGAGGACATGTAGCGGTCACGGTCTGTGTCCTTTTCGAGTGTCTCGATCGGCTTTCCGCAGTGGCGGGCGAGGATTTCGTTGAGTCGCTTCTTTGTCCGCAGGATCTCCTCGGCCTGGATGCTGATGTCGGACGCGGTGCCCTGAACTCCCCCCCATGGCTGGTGGATCATGATCCGCGAATTGGGGAGGCCGGAGCGTTTGCCTTTCGTCCCCCCGGCCAGGAGAACCGCCCCCATGCTGGCGGCCATTCCTATACAGATGGTAGCGACGTCAGGGCGAATATACTGGATGGTGTCGTACACCGCCAGGCCGGCGGACACACTTCCGCCCGGGGTGTTGATGTAGAGGCTAACGTCCTTATCCGGGTCCTCAGATTCCAGGAAGAGAAGCTGGGCTATGACCAGGCTGGCAATCGTGTCGTCGATAGGTGTTCCGATGAATACGATGCGCTCCTTCAGGAGACGGGAGTAGATATCGTACGCCCGTTCCCCCCGACCGGTTTGTTCAACGACCATGGGGATCAGCTGATTGTAGACTTCGGATTTCTTCATCGTCTCCATCCTTGCATTTCAGTGATCAAACGCTGTCAGCGGCGTGGGGTTCAAAAGCCTTCTCTCGTATCTTGGCGTGCTCCCTGAGGAAGCTGATGACCCTGTCTGACAGGATCCGATCTCGAACAGCACCGGAGCTCTTGTAGTACTGGAGCAGCCGATCCTTGGAAACGCCAATGCGCTGTGCCTCGCCCTCGGCGAGCTGCACCAGGTCGTCGTCGTGTACGGTGATGTTCTCCGCCTTTGCTATCTGCTCCTTCAGGAGCATCCACTTCGCCTGCCACACTGCGTAGGCACGATTCTCCTCGCGGAATTTCTTCTCGTCGAAATTTGGCGGGAGGGCGTTGTCCCGTGACCTGCTCTTGATGTCGTCGAGGAAGGAGTCGAGAAAGGCCTCCACCATCGATTCCGGAACAGCAAAGTCGTGCGTGCGGACGATTTCGTCGCCGATGGCATCGCGGAGCCTCGTGTTGGATTGGTCTTCCCAGTACCGGGTGAGGTCGGCATGGATGGTCTTTCTGAGTTCGTCGAGCGTTGCCACCTTTCCTCCCGTAACCTTCTCGACGAGGGCTTCATCCAGCGGGGGAAGCTCGACCTTCTCCACCCCCGTCACCGTAAGTGCAAGCTGTGTCTGTTGCGTATGCTCTCCGGTATGAGAGGTCATGGTCACTCGGTAGACCCCATCCTTTTCGGCATTCTGGAGAGCGGTCTTCACTTCGTCGATAAGGGATGTGTCGGAGAGGTCGAATTTCACCCCGGCACGCTTCTTGCCGATGAGGGGGGCACCCGAACCATCGAGCTCCTGCACTTCAGCTGTCACGATATGGTTGTTGTCGGTTACCCGATCAACGGATGAGTGCGTGCTGTTGACGCGTCTCAGCTGGAGTATTTCCCGGTCAACCTCTTCCTCCTCCACCGTATGGACCGGCTTCTCAACAGCGATTCCTCTATACTTCTTCAGTTTGATCTTCGGCTTGACGTCGTACTTGATCTTGAACCGGAAATGCGACCCTCTCTGGAAGTCCATTTCCGTCAGCGCCGGCCGGCCCACAGGTTTGATGTCTCGCTCCTCCATAGCCTGCCGATAGAGGGTTTCGGCAATAGAATCCAGGGCATCCTGCTCGATCGCCTCGCCGTAGAGCTTCCGTACGAGCTCCATGGGGACCTTTCCTTTGCGAAATCCCCGCAGCTGGGCTTTGGGCCTGAACCGCTGGTACGCCTTCTGGAAATGCGGCTCGAGCTCGTCCTGGCTCACTTCGATGTCCGCTTCCTGCTGGACCTCGGAGAGTGTGTTGATGGTTACTTCCACTGGTCTCGTTTCCCGGGTTCTCGTTTGGTCAGGCGCTCGTGCGGCGGCAGAGACGCCGCAGTGGGCGTAGAGGGACTCGAACCCCCACGGATTGCTCCACTAGATCCTAAGTCTAGCGCGTCTTCCAGTTCCGCCATACGCCCGGCTTTGGCTTTCACGCGGGCAATAAAGATACATATAATCAGAGGGAATTTCAAGAAAACCGGAAGTGGCTACGAGAGGGGGAAGAACAAGCGGAAGGTGGTTCCTTTGTTGGGCTGGGACTCCAGCTCGACTTTCCCGTGGTGGTCATCGAGGATGCGCTTCACGATTGCCAGTCCGAGCCCCGTTCCATGTTTCTTCCCGGAGGTGAAGAAAGGCTGGAAAACCCGGGCACGAATCTCATCAGGGATACCTTTGCCGGTGTCGGAGAACTCGATAATGAGCTGATCGTTCAGAGAGCGTGTCGAAACGGTGAGCGTTCCGCCGGACTCCATTGCATCAGCAGCATTGCTCGCCAGGTTGTAGAAAACCCGGGAGACCTTGTCGAGATCCAGCGTGCACGTGCCCGTGTACTCGAATCGCCGGATGACAGTGATGTGTCGCTTCGACAGGTCCTTTTCGATGAAGGCAAAGAGATTCTCCATAACTTCGCCGAGCTCGACCTGTTCAAGATGGATCTCCGATATGCCGCGCGAGAAATCAAGGATTTCCTGGGTCATATTCACGAAGCGGTCCACCTGCCGTATGATCTCCTCGGCGAGCCCGGCGGCTTCGGTGTCACCGGTCTTCTTCTGTATGACCTGTGCGTACATGCGCAGGGTGCCCATCGGATTCTTGATATCGTGAATGATGGTGCTCGCCATTCTTCCCACGGCCGAGAGGCGCTCACTCTGGACCATCTCCTGCGCAATTCGAGCGTTCTCAAGCGCGATGGCCGCGTGCACGGAGAGCGCGTCAATGAATGACTCGTCCTCGGGTCCGAATGATCCTTCCGCCTTGTTCAGAAATTGAAACACGCCAAGAATGCGGGCCTCTCTGTCCCGCATCGGCATGGTGAGGACGTTTCTCGTCTTGTACCCGCTTCTCTTGTCGATCTCAGGATTGAAGCGGGGGTCTTTGTACGCATCAGAGATATTGATTGTCTCCCCCGTCTCTGCCACGTACCCGGCCAGGCCCTTCCCGACAGGGAGGCGGATCTCGACCATGTTGTTGCCCTGCATGATCTTGGACCAGAGCTCCGTCTTTGACTCGTCCAGCAGGTAGAGTGTTCCGCGATCTGCGGAGATGCTCTGCGTGGCAACATCGAGGATCAGGCCCAGGAGCGTGTCAATATCCAGGGTGGAGTAGACGATCTTGCTGGCCTCGATGAGCTTGCTCAGCTTGTCCATCTTGTTCTGTGAGGCGAGCGCGTTCCGTCCGAGCTCGAGAACAAAGGTCTGATCCATCGTTCGGAGACGAACGGCAAGGTTGTTCATGAGGTTGAACGCGAAAGCATGGCTCTGCCTGGCCAGCTTCTTGAAGGTCGCGGGCGCAATGACGGTGATGGAACAGTCGTCCATAGCCTCGGCACGCGCTGAGCGCGGGAGCCCGTCGATGACGGAAAGCTCGCCGAAGAAATCGTTCGGGTGAAGCACAGCGAGGAGCGATTCAACGCCGAATTTCGTATACTTCTTTATCCGTACGCGGCCGCGGTTGATCAGGTAGAGATCCCGACCTTCTGAGTATTCGTCGAAAATGATCTCTCCCGCGGCGTATGTCCGGTCTGCAAATGCAGGAAGACTCCTGGAGAGGACGCCACCGTCGACTCCGGCAAAGAGGATGTTCTGCTTGAGGAGCTGGAGGCGGGTGGCGATGCGGTGAGCCTTCTGCTTTGCCCGTGACGCGGTTGCCTGCGTGGCGGGGGGTCTCGGGGCAGGCGGTTTTCGTGGGCTTTTCTTCATAAGGGGCGAATACTCCAAGGGCATGATAGCCAAAAGCTGTCCCAGAGTCAAGAAACCCGATTCTGGGCTCTGCTGCACGCAATAGGGGAATGATGCACAGACCTGACGAGCCTCTGCTCCAGACGACAAACCTCGGGAAGCGCTACAAGCGGCGGTGGGCTGTGCGGAACCTAAACCTGACTGTTCACCGCGGTGAGGTGTTCGGTTTTCTCGGTCCAAACGGGGCAGGAAAGAGCACAACGATACGAATGCTGCTCTCTCTTGTGAAGCCGACGACGGGTGCGGTGAAGCTGTTTGGCAAGTCGCTGCGTGGTCACCGGCGGGAGGTTCTCGCCCGGATCGGAGGTCTTGTGGAGCGGCCGGACTTCTATCTCTACCTGTCGGGCCGCAAGAATCTGGAGATCGTTGCCGCGCTGAAAGGAGATGTCCGTGACGGGGAGATCGATGAGGTTCTTGATATCGTGGGTTTGCTGCGACGTGCGGATGACAAGGTGAAAACCTATTCTCACGGCATGAAACAGCGTCTCGGAATAGCACAGGCACTCCTCGGATTTCCGGAGATTGTCATCCTGGATGAACCAACCTCCGGGCTCGACCCCCAGGGAATCAAAGAGGTGAGGGATTTGATACGCCGACTCAGAGACGACCGCTCCATGACGGTCTTCCTCTCTTCTCATCTTCTGCACGAGATCGAGCAGACAGCGACCTCTATGGCGATCATCAATGCGGGAACGGTCATGGTGCAGGGAAGTGTGCAGGAGTTGCTCTCCGCCGGTGACCTGGTCCTCCGCGTGGAGGCCAGGCCGGTGGAGGGAGCCTTGAGGGTCCTCTCGGGTGTGCCCGGTGTCGGGGAGGTGAAGCGGGACGGAGAGGTAATTGAGTGTTCCCTCCCCAGGGAGCGTATCAGTACTCTCAACCAGCGCCTGGTGGAGGCCGGGATCGAGGTGAGCGCTCTGGTGCCGAAGCGGTCGCTCGAGGAGTACTTTCTCTCGATCACCGAGGGGGCATCGGAGATGGCGCCGGCTCTCCCTGGCGCTCGCCCCGACCGGAGCGGAACGGGACAACTTTCTGTAGATCACCCGGAGGGATAGAGCGGTGCGATCAGTTCTGGGGAATGAAATACTCAAGACGTACCGGAAGTGGCGATCCTCGATAGCGTTCGTGACGATTGGTGCCGTCGTGCCGCTCGTCCACATTGCACTCTACCTCCAGGGCGATGCTCTGCTGAAATCAGCGGCCCGGGGCGTTGCTCAGGATTTCTTCCTTCTCGGGAATCTCATGAACGGCTACTTCGTAACCTCCTTTCTGATGAACAGTCTCTGGATCCACATTCCGTTCCTGATTACGCTCGGGGCGGGAGATCAGCTTGCGGGTGAGGCTACAGGTGGAACGTTCCGTTTGCTCTTGATCAGGCCCACTTCTCGCACGAAGGTGCTCCTGACGAAGTACGCAACGACACTCCTCTATACGCTCACGGTCGTCGTTTTCCTGGTGCTCCTGTCGCTGCTGCTCGGCATCGCGCTGTTCGGCACGGGCGATCTCCTCGTCCCCGGTCGGACCCTTGTCATCGTGCCGGAATCGGAGGTTCTCTGGAGGCTCTGCGGGGCGTGCGCTCTGGCGGTCTGGGGTATGTGGACTGTTGCCTCCCTTGCATTCCTCTTCTCTTCGCTCGTGGAGAATGCTATCGGACCGATCATCGGGACGATGGCCGTCATTATTGTCTTCTATGTTGTTGGCAACATTCCTGTTGATCTCTTCCAGCAGATCAAACCGTACCTCTTTACCACCTACCTCAACCTCTGGCAGGAAGTGTGGGCGGTACCAATTGTCTGGTCAGATGTGATCACCTCCGCGGCAATTCTGGGCGGATTCAGCGTTGGCTTTTTGGGGCTATCTTGGTATATTTTCGCGACCAAAGACATCCTCAGCTAGCAGAGTCGCCATGCACGGCAGCGTGACTGCCGCTCACCCTCTACGCCAAGAGAAAGGGTAGTCCGATGGATATTGCCGCGATACAAAAGGCGCTTCGTGACCGGCGTATTGACGGCTGGTTGCTCTTTGACTTTCGCAACCGGGATTTCCTTGCCTACCGGGTCCTGGGTCTGGATGCTGAGAAGATGAACACCCGCCGGTGGTTCTACTTCATTCCCGCGCGGGGGAACCCCAAGAAGCTTGTCTCGGCGGTAGAGAAGCACAAACTGGAGGATCTCCCCGGAACTACGAACGTGTACCTGTCGTGGAAGGAGATGCAGGCTCTGCTCAAGCGCATGCTCGGCACCCGGAAGAGACTCGCCATGCAGTACTCGCCCAGGAACAACGTTCCCTATGTCTCTCTCGCGGATGCGGGAACGGTCGAGCTGGTGAGGAGTTTCGGCCATAGACCGGTCTCCTCGGCGGATCTGCTGCAGGTGTTTGTCTCGCTCATTGATGAAGAAGGATACCGCCTGCACAAGGAGGCCGGCGCGATTATCGACCGGATCCGGGCGGAGGCATTTGAGAAGATTAGCGAGGGGGTCTCCTCCGGCGCGACGGAGTACGATATTCAACAGTTCATCATGCGCCGGTTCGCCGAAAACGGCCTGACTACCTACGATCCTCCCATGGTGGGAACGAATGAGCACCCTGCCGATCCGCATTTCGACCTTACGCCGGATATCGCCCGTCCCTTCACGCCCGGGGACACGGTCCTGATAGATCTCTGGGCGAAGAAGGACGTTCCGGGAGGTATATACTACGACATCACCTGGGTGGGGTATGTGGGGGACGAGCCTTCACGGAAGTACGCCGGGATCTTCCAGGCGGTGAGAGATGCGCGGGATGCGGCGATCCGGTTTGTCATGGAGAGGTTTGCGAAGGGTCAGCGCTGTTTTGGATGGGAGGTGGATGATGCGTGCCGGTCCGTCATCCGCAAGGCGGGATACGGGAAGTACTTTCTCCACAGGACAGGGCATTCTATCGGGGAAGAAACGCACGGCGACGGCGTGAACATAGATAATCTGGAAACAAAAGATGAGCGTGAACTCATGCCGGGATGCTGCTTCTCGATCGAACCGGGCATCTATCTTGCCGGCGAGATGGCCGTCCGCTCGGAAGTGAACGTGTTCATCCGGCACGATGGAGTGCCGGAGGTGACGGGTGAGATCCAGAACGATCTGGTACGCATACCTGTTCGTCCTCCTGAGGACACGGCGTGAACCTCACGCGGCGGCTCACCCTCGTCAAGACCGGCTTTCATCCTACGTTCTGGGTCGCGAACGGGATGGAGTTGTTTGAGCGGCTTGCCTACTACGGGCAGGCGACGGTGTTGAGTGTCTTCCTTCGCAACCACCTCGGTTTTTCCGAGATAGAGGCCGGACAGCTCTCCTCGATCTTTGGGGGCCTCATCTATCTTCTCCCGATCATCGGCGGCACGCTGGCGGACACGTTTGGCTTTCGGAAGGCGTTTTCCGTTGCGTTTTCCATACTGACCGTCGGGTACTTCCTCATCGGCGCTCCCGGTATGGCGGTCTTCGAGGGGACGCTGGAGGATTTCCCCCTCTACTGGCTGATGGTCGTCTTCCTCGTGTTGACCGCCATCGGAGGTTCATTCATCAAACCCTCGGTGCTCGGGACGGTGGCCGTTACCTCAAAGCCGGAGACGAAGTCGCTCGGCTATGCGTTCTACTACTGGATCGTGAACATCGGAGCCGCGCTGGGACCGCTTGTGGCGTACTATGTGCGGGACAGCATCGGCATCGAATATGTGTACGGTGTCTCCGCTGCCAGCTGTGCGTTGATGCTTCTGGTGAATCTTCTCTTCTACAAGGAGGTGAAGGAAGAAGGGCCGGAGGTGGTGGAATCGCTCGGCACAAAGATGAAACAGCTCCTCCTGGTCCTGGGCAACCTGAAGTTCATGGCGTTTCTTCTGATTTTCTCCCTCTACTGGATCATCTTCTGGCAGATCTTCATTGTGGTCCCCTTCTACATCACCGACTACATATCCTCCGACGCACCCTTCGAGATCATCATCTCCGTTGGGGCCTGGGGCATCATTCTCCTCCAGCTTCCGATCAATCGGTTGACGAGATCCCTTTCATCCCGCACGGCGATTCTCACCGGGTTTGGCGTGTCGACGCTCTGCTGGCTCATCGTTGCGTTGCACCCTTCCATCCCAACCTTCGTAGCGGGGATTCTGGTGTTCTCCCTGGGCGAAATGATGCAGGCTCCACGCTACTACGAGTACATCTCCAACCTTGCCCCGAAGGGGCAGCAGGGTCTGTTTCAGGGCTATGCCTTTCTCCCGATTGCGATTGCGTGGCTTGTTGGCGGGACACTCGGGGGGTGGCTCTACGCCACATACGCAAAGGAAGCCGGTAATCCGGTCATCGTCTTTCTGGTGATCTTCGCCATCGGTGTTCTCGCAACGATCTCCATGGGCGTGTACAACCGGGTTGTGGCTGCCAGTGAGAGGACGCAGGAATGAGAGCCATCTGGATGGTTGCGCTGATCCTGGCCGTCGGAGGGAGTACGGCACAGGAGCTCTCGGGAGAAAAGATCCTGGAGAACATCGAACGGACGCTGGAGGGGGTCCAAGATTACACGGCGAGACTGGATATCATTGCGGATATTGAAGGTATGTCGGTTCCCCCCATGAAGGTCACGATGTACTTCAAGCAGCCGGACAAGGTCCACTTCGAGTCGGACGGCTTTGCGCTGATCCCGAGGGAGGGACTTGCGATGAGCCTTGCGACGCTCAGAGCGAACTTCGCCGTGGATCGTGTCGAGTGGGATACTCTGCACGGAACACATGCCTACCGGGTGACGCTCTTGCCCCGCAGCGAACGAACGCGCACGCGTCGCGTGCAGCTTCTGGTGGACCCCGAACATTGGACTGCCGAGCGCATCGTCACCAACACGGTCGACGGACGTTCCATTACCGCCACCTTTCAGTATGTCCAGGTGGAGGAGTCCTGGCTCCCCTCTCACCTCGATGTGACCTTCGCTTCGGCGCAAGAGGACTCGAGCAGCCTTCCTCCCTGGGAACAACAGCCCCGGACCTCGCCCGGGAGAAGAGCCCCGCTGAAGGGGACGCTCGAGATACGCTACTCAGGCTACAGGGTGAACACCGGCCTGAGCGATGAGCTGTTTGACTCCCAGAACCGGCTTCGCGAGCGGTAAGGGACTTTCCAGACGGTTTTCCCCCCCCCCCCCCCCCCTCTTGATGAGCTGCGCAGGGAGAAGTTCGGGCTTGACTTTTTGTTAGATTAACCTAAATTTATCTTTAGGGTATCCTAAAAAAGGATGAGGCGCGGCTTCGAGCTATGCATCGCACCAAGACTACAGAAGACTACCTCAAGGCGATATGCATGCTTGAAGGGGGGGGTGAGAGAGTGAGCACCTCCGCCCTTGCCTCCCGCCTCGGCCTAGCTGATGCCTCGATCACAGAGATGCTCAAGAAGCTCTCCCATCAAGGCCTGGTACGCTATGAGCGCTACCGGGGTGTGGAACTGACGCTGCCCGGACGAAAGCTTGCCCTCAAAATCCTGCGGAGGCACCGGCTGTGGGAGATGTTCCTTGTCAAGTTTCTGGGCTTCTCCTGGGATCAAATACACGAGGAGGCGGAACGCCTGGAGCACGTCACCTCTGACCTCCTCGAGCAGCAACTCGATCGTGCGCTTGGCCATCCCAATGCCGATCCGCACGGCGATCCCATTCCGACGGTGGACGGGGTGCTGAGAGACCACGAGCTTCTCAGGCTTTCCGACGTTAGCCCGGGCGCTAGTGTTCTGGTGACACGGGTGCGTGACGGGGATCCCGAGATTCTCCGTTACATGGCCCTTCTCGGAATCGGTCTCAGGAAGGAGATCACCATCAAGGAAGCGATTGACTTTGACGGATCGCTTCGTGTGCAGATTGGTTCAAGCGAACAGTTCATAAGCGCCAGACTTGCGGAGAGCATTTACGTCGAGTGCTTGTGACACGTCTCGCACGGCAGCAGTGCCGGAAGGGAAAGTTCCATGGTTGATCCGAGTATAGCACTTGTCGTTGGCACAGCGGTCATTGCGGTGCTTCTCGCCCTCTTCGTCCCCAGGCGAGGATTGGTGGCTCGGTGGCAAGAATTCCAAAGAAGCACTTCTCGTGTCCTGGCAGAGGATGCGTTGAAGCACATCTACGACTGCGAGTACAAGAATGTCACCAGCTCACTGGCGAGCATTGCGGGCGTGTTGGCTATTTCCGGCGACAAGGCTGCCAGGCTGGTTTCCCGGCTCGAGGCGATGGGTCTGGTGAGCTCCCACGGAAACGCACTGGCGCTGACAGCCGAAGGGCGTTCCTATGCTCTGCGCATTATCCGCGTTCACCGGCTCCTGGAGCACTATCTGGCTGACGAGACCGGCCTCCATGAAACGGAATGGCATGAGGAGGCGGAACGTCAGGAACACCGGCTGGCGCCCGGTGAGGCGGACGCGCTTGCGGCCAGGATGGGGAACCCGGGTTTCGATCCGCACGGCGATCCGATTCCGACGGCAACCGGTGACCTCCCGAGACCAAGCGGAATGCCGATGACCGACCTGGAGGATGGGGGGATCGGAACCATCGTCCATATAGAGGACGAACCTCCGACCGTCTATGCGCAGCTGGTTGCCCAGGGTCTCTACCCCGGCATGCAAATCCGTATGGTCGAGTCCACGAGGGATCGCATTCGCTTTGCCGCGAATGGAGAGGAGCTCGTTCTTGCGCCGCTCCTCGCTCGAAACCTCACCGTTCGCCGGATTCCGGCTGAAGAGAAGCTGGAAGGACCCCGCAGAACGCTGGCATCGGTGGAAGGCGGGGAAGCGGCGGTCGTGGTTGGGATATCGAGGGCGTGCAGAGGGCAACAGCGGAGACGGTTGATGGATCTCGGGATTGTTCCGGGTACAAAAATCGCTGCCGAGATGGAAAGCATTGGGGGTGACCCGACGGCCTACCGGGTGCGGGGTGCGCTTGTCGCGCTGCGCAAACATCAGGCGAGACATGTTTTTGTAGAACCGGAGATCAAGGAAGCATGAACGAGACATCAGAGCAGAACCCCTGCGAGGGCTGTCCGGCGCACAACGTCCAGAACCTCATCAAGCTGGGTATCAGGATGGACCAGTACGACTACGTGGTCGCTCTTGCGGGGAATCCGAACACCGGCAAGAGTACGGTGTTCAATGCGCTCACAGGTCTGCGACAGCACACGGGGAATTGGCCGGGGAAGACGGTGACACGGGCGGAGGGCGGTTTTGGCTTCGGGGGGAAACGGTTCAAGATTGTCGACCTTCCCGGGACGTATTCCCTTCTCTCGATGAGTACTGACGAAGAGATCGCCAGGGACTTTCTCCTGTTCGGACAACCGGATGTCACCGTGATTGTGGTGGATGCTACCAGGCTCGAACGCAACCTGAACCTTGTGCTGCAGGTGCTGGAAATCACCGATCGGGCTATTGTGTGTCTCAACCTCATGGACGAAGCCGGGAGGCACGGGCTCAGTATCGATGAGAGGAGACTGGGACGTGATCTCGGTATCCCGGTGATTCCGACAGCGGCGCGCCAGGGGCTCGGTATTCAGGAGCTCCTGAAGGCTATTGCGGAGGTGAGTTCCGGCATCGTGAAGGGCACACCGTACCGCATCAAAGACGTCCCGAAGCCGCTTGCGCGGGCGGTCGAGAGGCTTACCAAGAGGGTCCGGGATGAATATCCGGGGCTCCCGAATGCCCGCTGGGTTGCCATGCGTCTGCTCGAAGGAGATCAACGCATTGTTGGTGCCATGCGGAGCGGAGAGCTGGGGAGCATCGCGCGGCTGAACGAGGGTCTGGAAGCGACGGCGTAGGAGGCCACACCGATGTCAAACGGTCAGGGTTCGCGCGAAGCGGTTATTGCGGAGGCCACCAGGGCACGCTGGGAACTCGAAGAGGGGTTCCATGATTTGTTGATGGAGTCCATCTATCGGGAGGCGGCGCGCATTGCGGACGGAGCTGTGACACGGGAGGGGGAGCGGCCTCGTTTCGATCTGGATCGCGCAATCGACAGCGTGGTGACGAACCGCTGGCTCGGCTTTCCCATCATGTTCATCCTCCTTGCCGCGGTCTTCTGGGTCACCGTCGAGGGAGCAAACTACCCTTCGCGGATGATCTCTGCGGTCCTCATTGACATGATTCATCCGTGGCTACACAACGTCGGAGAGTGGGTGGGCCTCCCCTCATGGGTCAGTGGTGTCCTCTTCGACGGCGCCTACCTGGCGATGGCCTGGGTGGTAAGCGTCATGCTTCCTCCGATGGCGATCTTCTTCCCCCTCTTCACCCTGCTGGAGGACTTTGGATACCTGCCTCGCGTGGCATTCAATCTGGATAGTGTCTTTCGGAGGGCAGGCGCTCATGGCAAGCAGGCACTGACCATGACCATGGGTTTCGGTTGCAACGCTGCCGGAGTTGTTGCCGCACGAGTCATCGATAGCCCGCGCGAGAGATTGATCGCCATAATCACCAACAACTTCTCACTCTGTAATGGGAGATGGCCCACGCAGATCCTCATCGCCTCGATCTTCCTCGGGAGCCTGGTGCCCGCACACCTCGCGGGTATCGTGACCTCAGGAGCGGTGGTACTCATTGCCGTTTTCGGTATCGGTTTGAGCCTGCTCGTTTCCTGGGGTCTCTCGCGCACCGCTCTCAGGGGAGCGCCGTCCGCCTTTAGCCTGGAACTCCCCCCCTACCGGCCTCCGCAGATCTGGAAGACCCTCTACCGATCGCTCATCGACAGGACAGTCTTCGTCTTGTGGCGTGCCGTCCTCTTCGCTGTTCCAGCCGGAGTGGTGATCTGGCTGGTGTCCAATATCCATGCTGGGGATCTGAGTCTTGCGGAGCACTTCATCCTGCGGGCGGACCCGTTTGCGTTGCTACTGGGGCGCAACGGGGTCATTCTGCTTGCCTATGTGATCGCGATTCCCGCGAACGAGATCGTGGTACCCACCGTGCTGATGCTGACGGTGATGACCTCTGGCATCACGGGTCTGGGCGAGGGAAGCGGGGTGCTGTTCGAGCTGGATTCAGCTTCGGCCACGGGGGACATTCTCCGCGCCGGCGGTTGGACGACGCTCACGGGAGTATGCCTCATGCTCTTCAGCCTCTTGCACAACCCCTGCTCCACGACACTCTACACGATCTACAAGGAAACCGGAAGCGTCAGGTGGACGACGGTGGCGGCGATTGTGCCGCTCTTCCTCGGTATCGTTGTCTGTTTCTTTGTGGCCCAGCTCTGGCGCCTGGCTGCGGGTGGGTGAGTGAGGCGAGAGGTGTGGAGACTCTAGCGGACGGCGCCGAGATCCTTTCCCTCCATCAACAGCTTCTCGTACTCTTCCTTGTACTTCTTGATTGCCCTGTAGATGGAATTGGCGACCTTCTTCTGTCCGGAGGAGCTCTTGAGGAATCGTTCGTCCTCTCGATTTGAGAGGTATCCCGTTTCAATGAGAACGTTTGGCATTGCTGCACCGACGAGAACGTAGAACCCGGCCTGCTTCACTCCTCGACTCGGCAGACCCGTGTACCGTGCCATGGTCTGTTGAGCGATCTCCGCGAACTGCTCGCTCGAGCGCATGTGCGCGCTCTGGGCCATTGCAACGAGGATGAAATTTTCCTCCGTCAGTTCTTCGTAGCGTCCTTCGTAGTTCTCCTCCAGCTCGATGACGGCGTTCTCCCTCTCGGCGATCGCGATCGCCTCCTCTGTCCTCCCCGGTCGGAGCAGGTACACCTCAAAGCCCCGGGTCTTGCTGGGCTTCCGCTTCAAGGAGTTCGCGTGGATGCTGACGAAGAGCTTCCCGCTTGCCTCATTGGCGATCTGCCCGCGCCGGAAGAGTTCGACGAACGTGTCGGTCTTCCTTGTATAGACAACGTTCACATTCTCGAGATTCTCCTCGATCAGCGCGCCGAGTTTCAGAGCGATACCGAGTGTGACATCCTTTTCTTTGACGCCGCCCACGCCAATCGTCCCGGGGTCGTAGCCGCCGTGACCCGGATCGATCACAATGACATCCAGTTCCCAGCGTTTCCGCTGCGTATCGAGATCCGACTGAATTCCAGGTCCGGTCGTTCCCAGGGGAAGCTTGTCTTCGGAGACGGGTGTGCGGATAGAGATGAGAAGATCGTTGGAGGAGTTGTCGCGCAACACTTCCGTTGCGGCGATCTTCCCGGAGAGGCGAAAGGTGAGCTGCACGGAGGTCGGTGATTGAATGGCGACGATCTTCTTGACCACACCTACAGGCTTGAGCGTGTTGATCGTGGTGGTGTCTGCCCGGGCATTGGCGATGGTGACGTAGAGCCAGCCGTCCTGCCTGAGCCAGCTCTCGTAGTCATCGAGTCTCTTCTCCGAAGGTACCCGGATGAGCAGGCCGTTGGCCTTCTGATCCATCTCCAGCGTTGCGATGTCGTAGGGACGTCGGACCGGTGCTCCGCCTATGCGCAGAACCCTGTCGCCCGGGTCGTAGCTTGCCGCCATGTTGAGGAGCAACTCGAACAGGGGAGAGAAGGATTCCAGAGGAACGAAGAAGGAGTGAGCGGCGTAGATGACCTCGTGCGGCAGCTGGTAGACTGTCTGTCGCTGGTGCTGATCGGTGAAGACAACGAAGGGGCTTCCGCCGGTTACCTTGATGCGGTAGGGTGGCTGCTTGATCTCCAGCTTATGCGTGACGCTGTTTTCATATGTCGAGAGGGAGAGGATTTGCGCGAGGTCGGAGAGGGATGCGTAGAGGGTTCCGTGCCTGCTAAAAACCCCAATCACGGTGCTCCGGGAGGGGTCATTGTCAAATGCAATCCGCAGCGTGTGGTTCTGTGCAAGAAGGGCCGGCGGTCCCAGGGCAAGGCTGAGGAGAACAAGCGTACACCGGAGGTGCCGTCTCATGCCGTTGCGATCCTACCGGTAGTTTGTGAACTGGATTGCAAAGGAGAGATCTGCGTTCCTGAGCATCATCATTACTGCCTGAAGGTCGTCCTTGCTCTTGCCGCTCACACGTACCTGGTCATCCATGATCTGCGCCTGTACCTTGCGCTTGGTCTCCTTGATGAGCTTGACGAGAAGTCTGGCGTCATCCTTGTCGATGCCAACCCTGAGCCTGACCATCTGCCGGACCGTGCCGCCGGCCGCAGGCTCGACTTGTCCGTACGCGAGAGCCTTGACGGGGACACGCCGCTTGATGAGTTTTTCCTGGAGGATGTCGATAACACTTCTGAGTTTGTAGTCATCGTCGGAGATAAGCGTTATGGTCTTCTCCTTTTCGTTCAGGTGAACCGAGCTGTTGGAACCCTTAAAATCATACCGCTGCCCGATCTCCTTCGAGGCCTGGTTTACCGCGTTGTCAACTTCCTGCAGGTTGACTTCAGAAACGATATCGAAGGAACTGGGCATTCTCAACGAAATCGAAGGTGAAAAAACGCGTGCCAGAAGATCTTGAGCATCTGCCAGCGTGGATGTCTGGTCCGGACGACATACTGCTGCCGGATCTCTTTCCCCTGCACTCTGTCCCGTGTGCTAATCTGTACGGTCAACGGGTACATGTCTGTCTCATGCTGTTTCTGTCAGCCGCTCCGTTATGCCGATATTGCGCTTGGCAAGCTCCCGGATCAACTCCTCGCCGGGGACAATCTCTTCGGGTGGAAACACTCCGCGACGGGTAATACTTCCCCCGGCAAGCATCTGCGCGATGATCGATGTCGGGAACGCCGTAGTGCGCATCATCGCAGTCATCTTTGTTGCCTCATCATAGTAATCTATCAACTCATACACAAGCGTTCTGCCGAGTTTTCCCTGCCTCCCCGCTATCGTCGCTCTTGCAAGGACCACGTCCTTGTCGTTGTAGTCGAGCTTCTTGCGCAGCAACTCGGCGAATACCTCCCGGGAGGTCCTTACGGTTGCGCCAACCATCAAAGGTTCTGCTGATGCAAAGCCAAGGTCGATGAGCGTCTTGAATTTCTCACAATGCCCTCTGTACCGGATGGTCTTGTAGTCGAGGTCCTTGATCCTTCCGCGCAGCAGTCTGGGGAGCGAGGATACGCCCCCGGAGGTGTTGAATGCCTCAAGCCGACCGAATGGTGGAGGGAACTCGATATCTTCAAGGTCGGACAGTGGGTCCGCTTTCCGGAGGGAACCGTCCCTGATAAGATCGACCGGTTCCAGATACTCGTTGAGGAGGCCCTCGACGGAAAAGGAGATTTGGTAGGAGAGCGGCGGTCGGGGGTTCTGCGGCAGACCTCCCACGCGGAGTCGGATGGAATCGACTGCGTCAAATCTGCGGAACCCTTCCATGGCCAGGATGTTGATGAGTCCAGGGGCAAGCCCGCAGTTTGGAATGACGGTCACGTTTCGCTCCGTTGCTTCGGCGCTCAGTGTGAGCTGTCGTTCTAGGATATCGTTGCTTCCCCCGAGGTCGCACATGTGTACCCCGGCTTCGATCGCAGCCCGGGCGACCTGGGCATTGAGAGAGTAGGGCGCAGCACTGAGGACTGCGTCACTGCCCTGGAAGAGGCGGGCGAGATCCTCGGTGTTGTGTGCATCGATCTGGTGCGGGTGAACGTTCGGGCCGATTGCGCGGGCGGATCGTACGGCAGCCTCGCGATGGAGGTCGGCGAGAATCACCTCGTTGTTCTTGTCGGCGGTGGCGAGGTCAAATGCCGCTGCACTTCCCATCATCCCGCTGCTGAGCACCACGTATCGCATTGCTCTCTCCTACTTGAGGACCTGCCCTGTTTCCCTGCTCCAGAAGAGCAGGTCAAGTTCGTCCAGCGTTACTCCGACATGCTCGGAGAACAGTGCAAATCTTTCTTCGATAGCCAGATAATTCTTTCGGGTCATCGTCTTTGGGAGGCTCGAGAGGACTCCGTGCCGCTGAAGGTTCCTGAGGATATGGCGATCGAGTATAGCGAGGTTTCTGTGGCCGATATTCCTGAGGAAGTGGGATGCCTCCTTCCATCCCAGCCCTCTGACGTTCGCCACCAACCAGCTCCGAAGTTCGTCCCCGTCTTGACCGTCTTGCAGCCGGGAGTCGATTTCCGGGAACTGAAGATGCGCCTCGGCCAGGTGAGTTGCCTTCGTGCGGTGGAACCTTATGTAAGACTCCTTCCGGGCAAGGGTACGTGCCAGGAGATCATGGTCGTCCCAGCGGTCCAGTGCACGGAGGGCGTCGATGGCGGCTGCTGCGCGGGTTGCGCTGGATTGCGGCGTAAGGATGCAGTAGGCCATCTCGAAGAAGTAGTCGCTCCGCCTGACTGCTCTGAACTCGGAGAGCCGCTGCCGGATAACCGCTCTGCACGCGGCAAATTCCGCTTGCAGTTCCTCCACATGCCGGTAGCCCGCTGCCTGTTGCCTCATGCGAGAGATACTCTCCGGGTGTGGAGGGAGCCGTTCCCGCGAACGCACACCAGGCCGTCGGTCTCGAGATCTTTCAGCAGCCGTACGAGCCACTGGCTGTTCCGCTCCGTGAAGGCGGGCGCGATCGATGTGCCCAGCCTCTCGAGTGGCATCGATCGCCCCGGGGGAAGCAGACAGAGCTCCTTTATGATCCTTCCGCGGTAGATGCGGTTCGGGACTCCCCGAAAGGAGGGTTCCTTTCTGCCATCCCGGGGGGTCGGCCGGAACATGAATGGGCGCGAGAGACAACGCCCGGCGATCGGACACCGGCGGCACGATGGTCTTCTGGCTGTGCACATGAGGGCTCCGAAATCCATCAGTGCATGATTCCATGCCGCGGCCCGGCTTTTCGGGAGGAGGCAGGATGCCAGCTTCCAGATTTCATCCTCATGCCGGAGGTCCGCCGGAGAGCGCATCTTCCAGAATACTCGTGAGAGGACTCTGCGGATATTCACCTCGACGACAGGCAGTTGTCGGTTGAAGGCAAAGACGAGTATTGCGTGTGCCGTGTATTTCCCGACTCCTGGAAGGCCAACGAGTGCATCGTAGTCCCGGGGGAACCCCGCCGCCCTGCTGCTTGCGATCATGCGTGCAGCCCTGTGGAGCCGAACAGCGCGATTGTTGTATCCCATCCCCTGCCAGGCACGGAGGACCTGCTGCTGGTCAGCGGAGGCGAGGGCGCTGGTCGTCGGGAAGCGCGACAGGAAGTGAGGGTAGAAGCTGCGCACGCGGCTGACCTGCGTCTGTTGCAGCATGTACTCGGAGACGAGGATGTGATACGGATCGCGCGTCTTGCGCCACGGCAGGGATCTGCCGGCGCGCCGGTACCACCGGAGGATGCCGGTGACAACAGGTCGTCTCCTAGTCTCGGGAATTCTCAGTGTCGGGGAAGATCTCATTTTTCGCAAGGAGAGATGCCACTTCTCTGTTCCCCTCCAGGATATCCATGCGCAGCAGTTGTTCTGGCTGGACCCAGCGGATCTGCTCAAAAACGTTGTTCACCGGTGTGCCCGTATAGCCTGTTACCAGGTAGTAGGTGATCCGAAATCTGCCCTCCCGTTCAACGCTGGCCACCCCCTCGGGGTAGACCCATTCCTGCCGATGGAAGAGCCTGCATGCCGTAAGATCGATGCCCAGCTCCTCCCGGATCTCCCGCCTGAGTGTCTCTACGGGGGATTCGCCGGGTTCGATCTTCCCGCCGGGAAACTCCCACTTCAGCGGGTATTGCACAGTTCGCCTGCGCTGGCAGGCAAGTACCCTTCCCCCGTGTATCACTATTCCGACGGCAACCTCTCTCATTGGCGACGGTAGTCCAGGAAGGTGAAGCCATCGTGCGTCTCTCTGTTGACCAGGGAGAATCGGTCGTGAAGCACGTTCTCGTAGGACGGAAAGAAGATGTCGGCCTCGGCGTCAGCGTCCAGGAGAGTGAGATAGATCTCATCGGCCCGTTCAAGGAGTTGGGCGTAGAGCTGGCCGCCTCCAATGACGAATACGCGCTCCTGGTCGGCCAGGGCGGCGAGCGCGGCATCCAGAGTATGGTAGCTCTCTACACCTGGTACCGGGCGCGAGCTGAGCACCACATTGCGCCGGCCGGGCAGGGGACGGCCGATGGAGTCAAAGGTCTTCCGTCCCATGAGGAGAGCGTGGCCCATTGTGAGCCGCTTGAATCGTCGTAGGTCTTCTGGGATGTGCCAGGGGAGCCTCCCCTCCTTCCCAATTGCTCGGTTCCGCGCCACTGCAGCGATGATGGCCAGCTTCACACGGCCACCTCAAACTTGATGGCTGGGTACGGATCGTAGCCGACGAGCGAAAAATCCTCAAAGGTCAGCTCTTCGAGAGGCTTGGAGGCGATGTGCAGGCGGGGGAGCTGTCTGGGGGTGCGGGTCAACTGCTCCTTCAGTCCGTCGATGTGGTTGACATAGACATGCGCGTCGACAATGGTATGGCTGAAGAAACCAGGCACAAGACCGGCTTCCTGTGCCAGGAGCTGGGTGATGAGCGAGTAGGCGGCGAGATTGAACGGGACCCCTATGGCAATGTCTCCGGATCGCTGGGTGAGATGGCAATGCAGGGATCGATCCTGAACATTGAAGACGAAGGAGTAGTGACACGGCGGAAGTTTGCTCCCGAATGCGTTCCCGGGTTCCCACGCGGTGACCACCATCCGTCGGGACGTGGGGTCGTTCTTGAGTAGCTCCACGACTTTGCCGATCTGGTCTATTTCAATCACTTCGTAGCACCCCGTCGCCGGGTTCATCTGTGCGCTCGGGAAGCGTCGCCAGTAGCGCCCGTACGCCGTGTCCAGATTGCCCTCCTCGTCCGCCCATGCGTCCCAGATTCTGGTGTGCTGGCGGAGGTTGCGAATGTGGTCTTCGCCTGAGAGGTACCAGAGGACTTCATGCAGCATGGCCTTGAAGGCGACCCTCTTCGTTGTCAGCAGTGGAAAACCTCCGCTGAGGTCTACCCTGTAGTGTTCCGCGAACGAGGAGAGCGTGTCCACACCGGTCCGGTTCTTCTTGAGCGTCCCGTGCGTGAGAACCCGTTCTGCAAGGTCAAGGTACTCTCTCATACACCCCACAATGTCTATGCCGCATCATGATACATACTCGGTGGGGCAAAATCAATCATCGGAGGACCCCCCGGCGCAACGTCCAGACGGCAGCGAGGAACGAAAGGAACAGGAACAGCACGAAGGCGAGCGCTTCGAGCAGCACGCTCTGGTCGGCACCCAGACCGATGGTGGCGTATCGAAGTACGTCAGTGTGCCAGGTGAGAGGATTGAGACGCGCGATTGCCGCGAGCCAGGGGGGCAACGCTTCGACCGGATAGAACATGCTGCTCGCAAACATGAGCATGAAGTATGCAACGTTGATGAACGTGTTAAACATATCATTGCGTCGGATGCGAAGCGCAAAAGAGGTCAGGAAGAAGAACCAGCCAGCCGTTCCGATGATGATGCCCGGTGCAAGCGCCCCCATCCGCGCCCACCGGACAGGAATGTCCAGAAGAGCCACGCCCAGCGATACGGTAATGGTTGCCTGAATGAGCGAGAGAATACAGTTGAAGAGGATCTTGCCGATGAGAAACTGGGATCGAGTCATCGGGTACGTGAGGAATTCGTAGAAGATGCCGTTCTCGCGATCAACGAAAAAGCCATAGGAGGTATTGATGGCTATTCCGAACGATGCCATCGAGAGCACACCCGCGAGAAAAAAGGCGTTGTAGCTCACCGTGCCTCCCTGGAGGGCTATCCCGCCGGAGAACGCGCGATCGAGGCCGATGCCGAAGAGGAGGAGGTAGGTCAGAGGCATGAAGAGATCGTAGAAGAGCCATGTCATGCTTGTCGTGCGCATCCGGTACTCCCGGTACATGACGGCCAGTATCATCCTCACGGGGGGATCTCCTCTCCGTCGTCCTGCCCCAGAATCTCCAGGAACACCTCTTCGAGCGTTGCCCGCCCCACCTCGAAGTGAAGTATGGTGTAGCGTTCCGCGAGGGTCTTGAGTATGCTCAGAGCGGAGAGTTCGCTCCCCTTGACGCAGATCTCGGCGGTATGATGCTTGTGCGTGAGCTTCAGGAGTGGGAGTTGCTCCAGGTCGTGGAGGATGACGTCGGTGAGTTCATCAAAGGTGATGCTCATGTCGAAGGCGCGCGAGGAGAGGGACTTTATCGTCTGCAGGTTTCCCTGGGCGACCGTCCTCCCGTGATCGATGATGGTGATGGTGTCACAGAGCTCCTCAGCTTCCTGGAGGATATGGGTGGTCAGGAATATGGTCCTGCCCAGACGTGCCTGGTTCCGGATGGCTTCAATTGTTGCCCGCTTGTTGATGGGATCCATTCCTGTTGTCGCTTCGTCGAGGAAGATGACGGGCCTGTTGACCATGAAGACTTTGGAGACCTGTACGCGTCGCTTGAGTCCCCCGCTGAGGTCGATCACCTTCTGGTTCCGGTACTCGTCGAGCTCGAACTGCTCCAGCACGCGTGCCACCTGTTGCTTGATGTCGCGAGGCGGAATGGACTGAAACCTTCCGTACGTTGCGAGGTTGTCTGCGACCGAGAGATAGAGCTCAACGGCGTTCTCCTGCAGAACGGTACAGATCCGCTTGCGAACCTCGTAGGGGTGCTCGACGACGTCTAGACCCATGACCGATGCAGAACCGGCTGTAGGGTGAATGAGCGTTGTGAGGATCCGGAGCAGGGTGGTCTTCCCCGCACCATTGCGCCCGAGCAGGCCGAAGATCTCACCCTGCTCTACACGCAGGCTCAGACCGTCCAGAGCCCGGACAGAATGGCCCGACTTTCTCCTGTAGAGCTTAACGAGGTCTCGAACGTCTATGGCCGGTGTGGATCTGTTCATAGGTGCGGGCGTAATCTATGAGGATCGACAGGTATAGTCAAGGAGAATGGGTTAAAACAGCCTGTTTTCGAGAGATTCGGTCAGATGCGGCCGCAACATCGCTGCCATTCTGACGTATATGTGACAGAAGGATCATCTACAGCCCTGGTGGTTTCATGAAACGTTCAGCGTTGGTGCTTCTTCTTGTGGGTGCCCTTGGCCATCTGGCCTCTGCGGGAGAAAAGACGGTGGTTTCCTTGAAGGACTTCTGCAAGACGGAGCTGAAGTCTATAGGATTGGAGGTTGACAGGTCGACAACGTTCCACGTCAAAGCACTCGGTGGGGGTGGCAGCACAGGCTGGACCTATAAGAGCGATAGGATGTTTGCCTACGGGTGGATTATCGACGCCGAGACGCGCGACCTTGTGTGGAAGATGAGCGTGCGGAACACCGAGCAGGATGGAGATGATAGGGTGTTCGATGGCGATGTGACCCTCGGTCGTGGTTCCTATGAGCTCTATTTCACTGTCTACGGGTTTGAATTCCATTCCACCTTCAAACACATGGTTATCAACATCGACCATCGGGGCGACCATCTCTTTGGTGGCGGGTTCGGGAGAGAGGACAAGAAATTCCTCCAGTGGTTCTTCCAATGGTGGTCCGATGACCTGGAGGACGACTGGAGGGAGCGCTGCAAGAACTGGGGGATCGAGGTACGTGTGGATGAGGACTCCCGTACGGCAATCAAGACCTTCACGGCGCCGAGACGGGACCCGAACAGTCTCTTTCGCGCAGTGGCACTCGGAGATGGGGAAGTCATCCGGGAAGGATTCTCGCTCTCTGAGAGAACGACGTTCGCCATCTATGCGTTGGGCGAGGGGGTGAAGAAGTCGGACTTTACCGACTACGGCTGGATTGTGGACCGCTGGACGCGCAAACGCGTCTGGGAGATGAAACCCTCGAATGTCGCGCACGCCGGCGGTGCGGCGAAAAACGTCCGCTACAGACAACGTCTCACCCTGGATGCTGGTGAGTATGTCCTCTACTACATCACCGATGACAGTCATTCGGCGGCTGACTGGAATGATCAGCCCCCCTACGATCCGCTCAACTGGGGAGTCACCCTCTCGGCGACCTCAGAGCAAGGCAGGCGGACCTTCCGGCCTCTTCCCTACAGGGAGATCGACAACGTCATCGTGAGCCTGACGGGAGTCGGAGACGACGAGTACCGGAGCGAGGGGTTCACGTTGAAGCGGGACACCAGAGTGAGGATTTACGCCATTGGAGAGCGGGGGCACTCCCGGAGCAAGATGGCGGACTACGGAACGATCCTTGACGCACGGACGCGCAAGAAGGTCTGGACCATGGACGCCGATGATACTCAGCATGCGGGTGGCGCATCGAAGAACCGGTACTTTGACGGGGTGATACGGCTTCGGGCGGGGAGTTACATTGCTGCCTACTCGTCTGACGATTCCCATTCCTCGGATGAATGGAACGCCGAGAGACCCTTTGATGCGGAAAACTATGGCATCACCGTCATGGGTGCGGAGAGGGATTTCGATCCGGCGGTGGTGGCTCGGTTTGTCGAAGAGAGAGACCGGAATGTTCTGGCACAACTCGTCAGGGTCAGGGACAATGTGAATCTCCGGGAGAGATTTACGCTTGACCGGACCACCCGCGTTCGGGTCTATGCCCTTGGTGAGGGTGTGAATCGTCAAATGTACGACTATGGATGGATCGAGGATGCCGAGACCGGCGCCGTCGTCTGGGAGATGACCTACGCGATGACATTCCATGCCGGTGGCGGCAGGAAGAACCGGACCGTCAACACCACCGTCATTCTGGAAAGGGGCGACTACACGCTCCGATACCGGAGCGATGCCACACATTCGTACGGACGGTGGAATGTGCAGGCACCGGAGGATCCCGAGTACTGGGGCATTACACTCTACCGGGATGAGCCGATGGAGCCGCCGCACCCGCCCTCCGGCGTGGGCCCGTCTCCGTCACCCACGCCTGAGCCACCTCGGGCTCCTACCCCGCCGCGTGAACGGTGATCCGCCTGAGGAAGCTCTATCACGCTTTCTCCTCCCTTCGGTCTCTCTGCCTTCCGGATTGACTCTCGCACTCTGATTCTCTACCTTTTTCCGATCACATTGGGAGCGGCCTACGGTGAAAGGTACGAGAAGAGAGTTCCTGCATAGATCATCGGTCCTCGGCGTTGGTGCACTGGTTTCCTCCTCCCTTCAGACCTCTCAGGCGGTCGGTCGTGTGATGGTGCAGCCGTCGCGGCCGGTTGTCATCGCCAGCGGCAACGGCCTCCGGTCCGTAGAGAAGGCAATGGGTCTCATTGAGGGCGGCGCCGATGTGCTGGATGCCGTGATCGCGGGTGCCAATGTCCTGGAGGAGGACCCTGAAGAGACTTCTGTGGGATACGGGGGTCTGCCAAACGAGGATGGGATTGTGGAGCTGGATGCCGCCGTGATGCATGGACCCACACACAGAGCCGGGGCGGTGGGGGCGCTTCGAAACATCAAGACTCCATCCAGGGTTGCCCGTCTCGTCATGGAGCGGACCGACCATCTGTTGCTCGTCGGGGAGGGGGCGTTGAGGTTTGCCAAGGCTCATGGATTTCAGGAGGTGGACCTTCTCACAGAGAAGGCGCGGAAAGAATGGCTCACCTGGATTGAGGCCCGCTCCGGCGACGACGACTGGTTGGCACCGGGGGAGTCCGGCCGTCGGGAGACGGACGACAGGGAAGAGACTGAAGGTGGTGCTCCCCCAGCGTCGAAACGGGACGGAGGAACCATTCACTGCAGTGGGATTGACAGGGAGGGAAACATCTCCTCCGTGACATCAACGAGCGGATTGGCGTTCAAACTCGCAGGGCGTGTGGGAGATTCGCCGATCATTGGAGCGGGGCTCTACGTGGACAACGAGATCGGTGCGGCGGGCTCTACGGGACGAGGTGAGGCAACGCTGGCAAACTGCAGTTGCGTGATGATAGTGGAGTACATGCATCGAGGACGCTCGCCCGAGGAGGCATGCCTACAGGCATGTGTGGACATCGTGGAGCACAACAGGGACGCCCGTCTCCGTGACCGGCGGGGGTTGCCGCGCTTCAACGTAAGATTCTATGCGGTCAACAAGCGGGGCGAGCATGGGGGGGCCGGAATATTCAAAGGAAGCTCGTATGCCCTCCATGACGGCCATTCGGCGCGTCTCATTCCCCTCTCATACCTCTACGAAGACTGATTTTTTTTGCGAATACGAGAGTTCAGGATATTGACTTTCGAGACGTTCATGTGTATCCTAAAAAGGTAGTATCAACCGTTCTCGACAGCACAGCAGGGGCTTGTCTCCGGATACGGCTGGATGGGATAGAGAACGAGGAGGTGGTCGGTATTCCTCTGTTTGTCGGACGGTCCCATCTGCAGACTCCTTCCCCCCCGCCGAGCAATCGTACGGCGCCAATTGGCATCCCCTGCCTGGAGCGAGGGCGGCTCCGGAAACGGTGAGGCTCAAAGCTCTCAGCGCATCGCGTAGACTCTCAGACGTACAGCCAAGAGGAGGACTCGAAAAACACCGGCCGGACGCTCTTCGCGCGGTGGTCCTGGACCCCTCGGGGGGGGATCTTGCGGACAACCGGATCGAGGAATCCGGCGAAGCTCAGAATCAGCGAGCGAGGGTGGATGAGACGATTGTTACCGCTTTCTGCCATACTCATTCTTGTCTGCTGCTGCACAGCGTCGGTTGTTGCCCAGCCATTCAGGGTTGATACCGTCGCAAGGGCGCCGTATGCCCAGTACCCCGTCTCCGTCGACTTCGCACCCGACGGGAGCGGAAAGATCTTCTTCACAGAGAAGAAGACCGGCAAACTTCGTGTGCACGACGGTTCCCTTCTGACAGAACCTTTTCTCACTGTCCCGGTCGAGAGCGACGGAGAGCAAGGTTTCCTGGGCCTGGCAGTACATCCTTCCTATCCCGATAGTCCCTACGTCTATGTCTACTACACGAGGAGTATAGACCGTTCAAATGTCGTGGAACGGTACCAGGACTCGAGTAACGTAGGCATAGACCGGCGACCCCTGCTGATTGTACCGCGACTCGACGACGGGGACCAGAATAACGGTGGTGCGATGAAATTTGGACCGGATGGGAAACTCTATATAGCGGTTGGAGATTACGGCACGCATCCGGAAGACGCTCAGGATCTGACCACACGACGGAACTATCGGGGAAAGATTCTCCGCCTCAACGATGATGGCACCGTGCCGGAAGACAACCCGTTCCCGAATTCTCCGATCTGGTCCTACGGACACTGCAATCCGACGGGTCTGGCGTTCGACGCTGAGACCGGGCTCATGTACTGTACCGAAAGCGGGCAGGGGGGAAGAAACGAGATCAATGTTGTGCCGAAGGGAGCAAACCTCGGGTGGCCCGATGCGGTCCGAGACATAGACCACAGGGTCTTCAGCGTCACCGGAGGAGAGCTTCCTGAATGGACCGGGATTATTCTCTACCGGGGAGAAGCGTTCCCGAGACTTCAGGGGAAGATCCTCTTTGGCGGGACCGCTCATCGCTCGCTGATGGCAGGGACGTATTCGCACGGAGGCGATTCGCTCATCGTGGAGAACTTCTTCACGACAAACGCCGGGTTCGCGGATGTGGAGGAGGATCCTGAGGGAAACATCTACCTGGTCAACGGCCCCTATGTCTCGAGCAGAATCCTGCGACTTCTTCCCGTGGCGCCTGAGTTCACATCGGCACCCCCCCGGGAAGCGTGGCAGGACACTCTCTACCAGTACAGACCGGAGTTCACCGGCACGCCGCCTCGGCTATTGATCGTCTCGGGGCCTGACGGCATGGCGATAGATTCAGCCGGCCTGAGCGTGCAGTGGGTTCCGTCGAATGAGCAGGCGCTCGATGGTGTGCAGATGGTAACGCTGCGTGGAGAGAACGGGGCGGGCTATGCCGATCAGACCTTCTCGATCGAGGTTATCAATATCAACGATCCCCCCTCAGAGTTTGCCCTTCTCCATCCCCTCAACGAGGAGATGATCACGCTTGAGGAGTACCCGGCAGGGGTACTGTTCGCCTGGGAGAAGGCTCAAGACCCGGATGGGGATAGCGTGCAGTACATTTTTGAACTGGACACCCTTCACACCTTTCGGTCACCACTCAGGCAGGATACCCTGTCAGGGGAGACGGACTCGATTCGTGTCCGGCTGCCGGACGGCGGGATGATCTACTACTGGAGAGTCTGGGTGACGGATGGCCAGAGCGCGCTCTTGAGCCATCCAGAGGTGAGAACGGTCACGGCGGATGCGCTTCTGCCAGTCTTCGCGGCCGACGAGCTTGAGGAAGATGCGGAGTCAAAATCAATTCTGAAACAGAATTTCCCGAATCCGTTCAATCCAACAACGAGTATTCAATACACGGTGCCGCGTGAAGGAAGGGTGCGTCTCTCTGTCTACAACCTTCTGGGGCAGGAAGTCGCCGTTGTCTTTGATGGGACGCAATCAGAGGGAATCTACTCGGTGGAATTCGACAAAGCCGATCTGCCGAGCGGGATCTACTTCTATCGGATCCACGGCCCGGGATTTTTCGAAACAAAGAAGATGGTCATTGCCAAGTAACGTGATCTGAAGCAACACCTCCTGCGGCGCGCGCCCCGCCTCAAGCCCATCGTTCCCTATCGCATGCGTTTGATAACCACCAGCGTCTTGTCGTCGGAGTATGTCCCCAGGCGACTGTAGATCTGCACTTCCTGGAGGATCAGCTGACAGATCTCCTTGGGTGACCGTGCTCTGTGCTGCTTGAGCACCTGGACGAGTCGTTGATCGCCGTACATCTCCTGACGTTCGTTCGCGGCCTCGACGATCCCATCCGTGTAGAGCAGGAGGATATCCCCCTTGCGCATGAGCACAAACTCGAACTGGTAGCGCTCGTCGGGGAAGGGGCCGATGAGCTGCCCTGTTGCGGGGAGGGTTTCCACCGCATCGTCCTTGTCCCGCAGGAGAACCGGGTTGCTGTGTCCCGCATTTACGTAGAGGACAAGGCCCCGCTCTGAGTTGGTCAACTCGGCATAGACCATCGAGATGAAATGCTCGGGTGTGAACGTCCGGTGAACGAGCTGGTTGATCCGCGAGACGAGTGTGCTGATCCTGGTCTGGTATCCCACTCCCATGCGAAGTGCGCCGGAGACGTAGAGCGCCTGGGCGGCTGCGGAAAGCCCCTTGCTCGCTGCGTCCCCTATGACCACACCCAGTCGATCTCCGTCTCCCGCGGCCTGGAGGTAGTCAAAGAAGTCGCCGCCCACCACCCTGTCCGGGAGGGATATGCCGTACATGTCGTACTGATGGAACCGCATCTCGTGTTCGGGCAGGATGCTCTTCTGAATGGCGTGTGCTCTGTCCAGATCCGCCTCAAGGAGACGTGCCTTGGACTCGATGCGCCGGTTCCGGAGGGCTGAGGTAAGCGCGTGGCCGACGATGTTGAGAGCGTACCGCATATCGTCTTTCATGAAGTCGGCGTTGATTCCAATGACGTACTGGAAGAGCTTCTGGTCCTTCCAGGGGACCTTCTCCCCTACTCCTGTGGCGGAGTACAATCTGATCCCCTTGGTGCGCAGATAGCGACTGGTTTCCTTTGCGAAAACCGTTCCCTTCCGGTGCAGCTGCAGAAAGGGGGGGTAGTCGGATATGCGGAGACGGAAGTCCTTTGCGATCGGCGTCATGTCGCCGTACTGGCGTGAGAGGCGGTACGTACCCTGGGCCGCCTCGAGTGTCCAGATGCGGCCGCCGCTGATCGGGATCTCCTCCTTGTCAATGATGTTCCGAAGGACATGGGCGAGCAACTGCTCGTCATTTCGGAACTTCTTCTCTCCGAGAGCCTTTATCGTACGGTACAGTTTGTGTTGGTCCATTGTTCCGTTTCACTCGTGGTACTTCTTCTCGCCCGCCCGGAGAGGAAAATCGATGTGGTCCTCTTCCCGTGGAATGGCGCAGGAGAAGATGCTGCTGTATGCGCAATAGGGGTTATATGCCTTGTTGAAATCGATCACATATGTGAACGATGGCTTCGGCACCTCGTTCCCGACGTTGAGATACCGCCCGACCTCGTAGGTTTCCTTGCCGGTGGTCTCATCGGTGAACCAGACGCTCAGGTTGTCCCGGAATCGGGTGTAGCGCTCCGGGTCGTGTGGCGTGAATTTGTAGACATTCAGCCTGATGGTCTTTGGCTCGCCGTCCGGATCGGGGATCGTCAGGAGGAAGTAGCCGTACCTGAGCTGCCGTCGGGCCTCCCCCCGGGTTCCCATGACGGTTACCGTCTCCGGGTGGGCGTAGGTATGCAGTTCCGAGATACCCCGGAGGCGTGGATCGATGGGGAACCACCGGATGCCCTGGTAGGTGATTGACGAGTCGCGGAGGAAGGGGGACGAGGGGTCGGTGCGGAAGTACTCGTCCATTCCCTCCCGGTGTCGGAGGTTGTCCTGTACGATGGCAAGACTATCTGCGGTGGTCAGCTCCGGCATTGGTGGTCGGCGGCTGCAACCCGACGCGAGGAAAACCGCCAGTAGCGCGGCAAGGCAGAGGGTCTTCATGCGGTGGTCAGCTCCATGATGATCAGGGATGAGCAATTTACAACCCGATTCTGTTCAGGATATGGTTCAGCCTTCCTCTCAGTCCCAGCCTGTATCCGTGTCGTTCGGCCGTTCCGCGTCCCACGTGACGGACATAGTCCTCAATCGGAAAGTCGACGAGCTCCAGCTTCTTCTCGCGTGCGGCCAGCATGTTCCTGAGACAGGGTGCGCCGTGTCGTTCGAAGGGCGGAAGCTCGAGGTAGAGCTCCCGCTTGATGAGCATGCATATCGGGCGAATGTACGGATGGCCTCCGGCGTGCTCCGCTACATCGAAGCCGCGCCCGTTCATCCAGGTCATCTTCCCCACCGCATAGCGTGCCGCTTTCCTGTTGCAGAGCTCTACCATCTCTTCCAGAAAGCCGCCGCGAAGAACAGCACAGTCCGAGTCGAGGAAGAGTACGTACTGGCTCGGCACCGTGGCGAGCGCCTGGTCCATTGCAGGGCCGTGATGGATGTTTCGCCTGTTGGCGAGAAGCGTTGTCCTCTCCGGATTATCCCGGGCGAGCTGAGAGAGCTCCTCCAGACTGCTGTCCCCCGAACCGTTGTCAATGAGGAGTATGGGGAGATCGGGATAGAACGACCGCAGCGTGGCGAATGCCCTTCGCGTCAGGGAGGGGGTCCTGAAATTGATGATGACCGCAGTTGCACCCGGTTTTTCGTTCACTGACCGTCACCGTAGACTGAATCGACCCCAAACTTGCTGGCGGCCCAGAGGGAGAGGTTCGCGGTAATTGCGGCGATCGCACGTTTTTCGTCCCCCGTACGGACCACCAGATCATACGTGTCGGCGATGAATTTGATGTTCCTGAGCATCCGTTCGATCTGGTCTTTTCGAACTCCCCCATGCCAGAAAACAATCTGCGCGCGGATCATCGTTCCATGACGGCGGAGGAGCTCGCCCATCGGAAAGACCCTTGTGCTCCGGGACGTCCGTGGCGTGCAGATGTGAGAGAGATCTGTGAAGTACTCGTCCCAGTGTGTAGCAAATGATCGGTTCTCCGGTCGGCGGAGATACCGTGCGCGCTGGAGCGAGAGTCGCGCCTTGGTACGGATGCGATGTCCCGGAATGACAGGGTAGAGGTCGTAGAGGTGCTTTTCCGTCGTGCGATCGTGCTTGTCTCTCTCGGTGTAAACCCAGCGTTTTTGCAGGACCCGCCAGGCTTCCACGCGCACAACCGGCGCTTTGCTGCTGTCGATGAAGATGAATGTGCCCCGTTCGACGCCGACAACGGTTATCCAGTGGCTCCACCGGTCAACGCAGAGGAGGCATGGGTGGCCACTCCTGAGCGCCAGGAGGAGCTCCCGCTGGGCACGGCGGGGATCGGTGCGTCGAATGAACTCCATCGTGCAGTCGTATGCCTTTGCCGCGCGGGCCAGCTTGATCTCATCCGTGCCTGTCCACCAGTGGGATCCGGCGATCCGTGAGACCTTCCTTTCGTCTACGATCCTGCCAAGCATGACCAGTGCATACTTCAGGGCAAAGGGACCACACTGCCACTTGTTCGGTTGAGGGTAGAGACCCATGATCGATGAAGCTTTCCCGGATGTCTGCAGGGGCTGCCAGAGGTGTGTATGGCGTGAGAGCGCGGCCTGCGTCCCGATAAGGTACGCAAACAGCAGAGGATTTCCAAGATGGAAGAGGGCGCGCAGGTTCTCCCCCCCGGACGGAGGCACAGCCTCATTCGGTGATGGAGACACCGGCGGTGTGCCGGAATGCCCGGAGCGCAAACGAGACTCCTGCCCCTATAGAAAGAGCGCATGCTGTGACGCCAAGCAGGAAGATGACATCACCGAGAGGCTCCGCGGCTTCCAGATTCTCGGAGAGGAGCCAGTTCCAGTCATGGATGAGACCCTTGGCGATGAGCTTCAGCTGCTTGAACGGAGCGTCTCTGACGTAGACGCTGACATTCACCAGGCTCTCGCCCAGCCAGAAGCCGGGATAGCCAATCTGAGCGATGTTCTCTCGCCAGGTCACTGCGAGCAGTGCCAGCGGCAACAGAACCTGGAACAGTGATCCGGCGACAATATGCATCCACAAGCCGAATATTTTGAAGAAGAGGTGGCCGGCCTCGTGGATAAAGAGATTTATCGTGTCCATGACAAAGAGAAGAAACGGAGGCTTGAAACCCGGTTGAGACGGTTCATAGGAGGTCAGGAGAAACAGGAAGAGGTATCCTGCGTAGGTCCAAAAGAGGAGTCTGACGGTGAGGATCGCGTACTTCACAACTGTGTGCTCTCCGGAGGATAGTTTCTCTGCTTGAGAGACCTCACAGAACATGCCAACTCTGCGGGGGGGTCTCCGCAGGCCGGGGTCTCAGACAGGAGTATCAGGAGGAGGGCCTATCAGCCGCGAACGCGCTGATGTGTATGAGATCTGGACGATTATACACACTTGGCGGAAAAGGCAGACATGCGGTCAGCGGGATCTCCCGGCGTCTCTATAGAAGAGGAGCAGTGAGGCGGTCGGCGGGGTGAACCCGAGCTGCCGCAGAAGCGTGACAATCTGGCCGCGATGGTAGCTGGAGTGATCCACGATGTGCTGCAGGGACTGCCAGTAGGTGAGCGTGACGGATCCCGCAGCCTGGGAGGTGACCTGGAATGTTTCTGCCAGCTTCCTGTCGGTCATCGTTCCAAGAAACCGTGCCGTGCTGCGGCCCACCTCTTCCCACAGCGTCCTGAGGGCGGGGAAGGATGGGACCTCATTGGTGGTCAGCAGGGCTGCATCTGCACTTCCCTGCCATCGTGACTGCCACAGCCGTTCGGCTGCCACAATGTGGACCATGGTTCCATGGATGCTGCCGTGACTGCTCTTCATCTCCCGCGTATACTCCTTCTCCGGGATGCCGGCGAGCGCATCCAGAACGCGGTTGTTTGCCCATGCATTGTAGGCATGGAGAAGCTTGACTTCCTGCAGGTTCATACCGCTCCTCCTATCTCCTGTCCAGTGTGTTCTTCAGTTCGGCGAGCGCCTTGAGTGCCTCCACCGGGGTCATGTTGTCGATGTCCAGAGAAGACAGCTTCTGTCGGAGAACGTCGTCCCGGGCTTCGAAAAGGGTCAGCTGCAGGGAATCGGAGGATACTCTTCCGCGGGGCCGTCCGCCCTCGGTTCCATCGTGGACCGACAGGTCGGATGACTCAAGATTGCGCAGAATGGCCTTTGCACGATCGGTGACTTCCCCGGGGAGGCCGGCCATCTGTGCGACCTGTATGCCGTAGGAGTGGTCTGCAGACCCCGGACTCACCTTGTGCAGGAAGATCACCTTGTCTCCGTACTCGCGGACCTCGACCTTGTAGTTCCTGATACGCGCAAGGAGCTCGGCCAGCTCGTTCAGCTCGTGGTAGTGCGTGGCAAAGAGGGTGCGGGCACCGACGTGCTCGTGAAGGTATTCAGTAAGCGCCCATGCGATGCTGATCCCGTCAAATGTGCTCGTCCCCCTTCCCACTTCGTCCAGCAGAATGAGACTCCGCTTCGTGGAGGTATTCACGATGTGTGCGGCCTCGTGCATTTCGACGAGAAAGGTGCTCTCCCCTGAGGCGATGTTATCGCTCGCACCAACGCGTGTGAAGATCTTGTCCACAATGCCTATTGTGGCTTTCGTCGCAGGTACAAAGCTGCCGATCTGAGCCAGGAGAACAATGAGACCGGCCTGCCTCAGGTAGCTCGACTTGCCGCTCATGTTGGGTCCCGTGATGATCAGGATCTGCTCACGCTCGGTATTCAGCAGGACGTCGTTGGGGACGTACTGCTCCCCCGGGGGAAGAAGCCGCTCGATGACGGGGTGGCGCCCCTGGTCTATCTCCAGGGAGAGGTCGTCATTCACCTCTGGACAGACATAGCCGTGTGCTGCGGCAGCAGAGGCGAGCGAGACCAGACAGTCGATCGTCGCAATTGCCGAAGCGTCCTCCTGGATAGCCTCGGCGTGTTCTGCAACCTTGAGCCGCACCTCATTGAAGAGGCTGGTCTCGAGCGCGAGGATCTTCTCTTCGGCGTGGAGTACCTTCTCTTCATACTCCTTCAGCTGGGGCGTGACGTAGCGCTCCGCATTGGTGAGGGTCTGTTTTCGGATGTAGTCCGGCGGGATCCGGCTCTTGTGCGTATGAGTAACCTCGATGTAGTATCCGAAGACATTGTTAAAGCCGACCTTGAGTGAGGGGATACCCGTTCTCTCCCGCTCCGTCCGCTGGAGTGTCGCAATCCACTCCTTACCGCTCCTTGCCAGATCGCGCAGCGAGTCGAGCTCGCCGTTGTATCCCCTCTTGAGAATGCCTCCATCGGAGAGGAGCAGAGGCGGGTCCTCTTCGAGTGCTCGCTCGAGGAGGGCTATGGTCGGTTCCAGAGGGTCAAGCGCATCACGGAGCAGGATGAGGTATGCCGATGTGAGCCCGGTGAGCGCCTCGCTCAATGTGCGAACCTGTGAGAGGGCTGACTTCATCGCGTTGAGTTCACGCGGGTTAGCCCGTCCCGTGCATATCCGTGCGTTGAGTCGCTCCAAGTCTCCCATACGGGCGAGAATACCGGCGACGGCTTCTCTCGATCCGGTCTTGCCGGTGAACTCGCCCACAGCCTCGAGCCGCTGGCGAATGGGGGCGACCCGGTTCAACGGCTGGTTGACCCACCGCTTGAGGAGGCGTCCCCCCATCGGGGTCCCTGTCCGGTCAAGCACCGAAAAGAGCGTCCCCTCTGAGGACCCGCTGAGGGAGGAGGTGATCTCGAGGTTCCGCTTTGTCGAGGGATCAAGCGTTATGTGGTCACCCACGTCATGCGGTAGGAGCTTCTTTATATGGAGGAGGTTGGCCTTCTGTGTCTCCTCCAGGTAGTTCATCACCGCTCCTGAAGCAATGAGGCCCAGCGTCTGGTTCTCCAGTCCGAAACCCTTCAGGGATGCGGTCTGAAAATGAGAGAGGAGAAGGTCCCGGGCGTAGTCCAGGTTGAAGAGCCAGTCATCGCGCTTCGTGTAGATCCCCCGGAAATCCCCGCCCAGGAGCTGCTGGATGGTGGAGTGGTCTCGTTTCTGGACGATGATCTCCGAGGGACCGACTGCGGCAATCTGTTCACGCAGCAGCCGGAGGGGAAATTCCCCGGCGCGAAACTCCGCCGTGGAGACATCGATGAAGGAGAATCCCACAGGATCATCAGCGGCGGCGACCGCAGACGGGAAAGCTACGGCAGCCAGGAAGTTGTTTGCCTTCTGCTCGAGGACCTTCTCGGAGAAGGCGACGCCGGGCGTCACCACTTCAATAACGTCTCGCTTGACTATCCCCTTGGCGAGCTTGGGGTCTTCCAGCTGCTCACAGATTGCAACGCGGTAACCCGCTTTAATGAGTTGGGGGAGGTAGGAGTCCAGGGCGTGGTGAGGGAAGCCGGCAAGAGGTACCTCTCCTGCTGCGCCGTTTCCCCTCTTTGTCAGTGTGATTCCGAGGACTCTCGAGGTGGTCCTGGCGTCCTCCTCGAACGTCTCGTAGAAGTCACCCATGCGGAAGAGCAGTATCGTGTCGGGATACCGCGCCTTCACCTGGGCATACTGTTTCATCAAGGGCGTTGACACGGCGCAGGTGGAAACGTGGCGGTTGCCGGAACTCTACGTGTGACCGGGTATCAACAAAAGTAAGACAAATTCGATCCGAAAAGCAATGAAGGGTCTATACAGTAGCATACACCGGCAGGTAAAACGCAGGCAAGGGTCACGAGGACCCTTGCCTGCCGGGTGCGTGGTCTGGGAAGGGAGATGCTAGTTGAACTCTGGAACGTGAACGCTTTCCCACCAGCTCGAAATGGCGTACGTTCGCCTGTAGAATCCGGGGTAGTAGGGGGGCCGGAAGTTCGGATCCTCGAGCCGCTCGTCATAGCGGTAGAGTTTTGAGTAGCCTGTCTTGACGCTGGTTGAACCAGTGTGGAATGTGCCGACAGCTCCTCGCCTCCTCTGGACGATAGACCCATGCACGCGGAGCTGACCTCTTGGGGACCCGGTGTTGTAATTCTCTGCCATGAAGGAGTTGGTGCGTGCGAAGATGCTCCCGTCGATTTCACAGTGAGTCCTGTTGGGAATGTTGTCTGCGACAACGACGTTCCGCTCCGCAACGAGTCCGAGTATATCGTCACTTGAGGAGACGTCCCGATTCTCATAGTGGAGGTCATCCAGAACGTAGATGTCGGTAGAGGAGCCTATAGATACTCTTCCATCCACGATCCCTTTCACGCTTACTCTGCCTGTTCCGGCGATGGCACCGTTGAACGCCGGATCTGCCAGTCCAATACTGTCTATAACGGTACCCCCCGAAGAGACGAGCGCATAGCCATCGTCGTTGGCGGAAGTCCCACCATAGAGGTCGACTGTGATATCCACCGTGTATCGACGCCCACCTGCTGCCGCTGCAGTAAACAGTGGCGCAAGGTCAGTCGGAAAATCAATCTCCGCAACCCCGGTTTCAAAGCCATGTTTGAATACTGCCTGGTTGCCCCCTCTTCCCCATTTGGGGTCCAGACGTTTGGCTGTTGTGACTTTCTCCATGAATACCGGGCTGCCGGTCATATGCAGGTTGCCGTTGGAGTGGACCCTGCCGTAGATGGTATCACCTGTGAACCAGAATACATTTCCCTCGAAATCCGACATCCACGCGAAGAGTGAAAAACTCTGATGCGACAGTCCCCCAAAGCTGATCTCCACCGTATCCTGGATCAGTCCCACACCGGAGGTATAGTTCGAGATGGCGCGGAGCACGGGCCTGCCATCCGGAAGGGTTGTCACCGAATAGGTAAACTGCCCCTCCAGCTCACCGCTCAATGTCTGGGTGACAGTTCCCCGCCAGGATGTGTCCTGGTAGAGGTGTGCGAGCCCGACATTGGCTGCGGTAATTGCGAGGTTGTGTGATTCGGTTGCGGCTGCGTAAGTGCTCATGTTTCCCTGTGAACGGCCCGCAATCTCACTCAGGTTTGTTGAGATGTAGCCAAGGATGAACCCAAACCCGATGATGTGTATCAACGCGGCTTTTCCACCCATGATCTTCTCCTCCAGAAGGAACTAGCGGGGAACCGAGTATTGAAGTAGTGCGTGCTGAGCAGGGTGGCCTGGGATATGGCAGAGAGCCCAAGCCCTCTTGATCCCTGGTTGGACCAGGGTGAACCCTCGGCTGCGGCATTCCCTTGCCGCAGGGGGGAGCGTGTCGGTTGCTGGTGCCAGGCGCGACGCTGTCTGCGTTCGCATCGCATCTCCCGTCAGGAGAGTCTATGCTGGGGGAGGAGTTACCTGGTGATAGGCCATGATCTGCCTGCCACGCGCCGGGGGAGTATGACGATAGGGAAGGGGTCTGACTAGACCCCCTTAGGGTGAGGGCGCAGATTCTGCGCCCCCGAGGATCTGATCAGCGGTTAAACTCTGGCACATGCACGCTCTCCCACCAGGCGGCAATCGCTCGCGTTTTGGTGTAGTAGCCCGGGTAGTACGGAGGCCTGAAATTAGGGTCTTCCAGTCGGCGGTCATAGACAAAGCGCTTGGAGTACCCGGTCTTGACTGCGTGAGAGCCGACCTGGTAGGTACCCAGTCCGCCCCGATCGTGCTGCACGACGGACCCGAGCACGTTGAGAACACCACGGGGGGCGTCCTTGTTGTGGTCTTCAGCTTCAAACGATCCCGTTCGGGTAAAGAGACTGGCGTCTATGGAGCAATTGGTGCTGTTTGGCACGTTGTTGAGGATGATGACGTTGTTTTCTGCTATCAGCCCGAGTATGTCGTCGCTCGTGCTCCAGTTCCGATCTGCGTAGAGGACATCGTCTGAGATCTGGATGTCCTGCTGCGCGCCGATGGAGAGCTCGCCGTCCAGCGTGCCCTGGACGGTGACCGTGCCCGTGCCTAGGAGCGCACCGTTGAACGTGGGATCGCTGAGGAGAACAGTGTCGATGGGGATCCCTCCCTGCAACACGACGGCGATCCCGTCATCGTTGGCTGCGGTGCCGGCCTCGAGGACAACCTCGATGTTCCCTGCGTAACTCCGTCCGCCGGATGTGGCGGCATTGACCACTTCGGAGATGTCGACGGGGTAGTCAATCTCCGCAACGCCCGTCTCAAAACCGTGTTTGAATATGGCGTCGTTGCCCCCCGTCCCCCACTTCGGGTCCAGGCCCTTTGCCGTTGTGAGTTTCTCCATGAAGACAGGAGAGCCGGTCATGTGGAAACGACCGTTGGAATGAATCCGGCCCCAGACAGTGTCTCCCGTGTACCAGTCCTCGTTCCCCTCAAAATCTGACATGTAGGCAAAGAGGGTAAAGCTGTTCCTCTTGTTCCCGCCAAAGACGACAACAACAGTGTCATAGAGCATGCCATCTGCGCCTCGGTACTTCGCAACGCTTTGCAGTACGGGAGCGCCGGTCGCTCCGGTGGTTATGCTATAGGTGAAGGTCCCGGTCAGTCGCCCGGAGAGATCCTGCGATTCCGAGCCACGCCAGGAGGTGTCCTGGTAGAAGCGCGCCAGCCCGACGTTTGCCCCTGTTACGGCAAGATTGTGTGATTCGGTGGCCGCAGCATACGAACTCATGTTCCCCTGTGCATTCCCGGCGATCGTGCTGAGGTTCATGGAGATGTAACCAAGGATGAACCCGAATCCTATGATGTGAATCAGCGCAGCTTTACCGCCCATTGTCGTGCCCTCAACAAGTTATCGTCGAACGTTCTGCGATGCGAGTCTCGTCTGCTGCCACAGCGAACTGGAGTAGAGAGCGTCTCGTTCTCCCGCCTGGATCATCCCTGCGCTGCGATGGATCGCGTAGGGATTCTGTACTTCCATCGTGATTTCCACCGAGTGGATTTCCGTCAGCTCGTGCGCCGCTACCGGCGTGGGAATGATCCTTCCCAGTCGGTCAAGGTAGGAAAGACGAAATACGGTGATGACACCCACTGTCCCCCGCTGGCCGCTGTTGACCCGGCGGTACAGGGGGCGGTCGAGATCATTCTGCGTTCCCGGGAGATCGCTGGTGCTTCCCGCGTAGTACCGTATGGTGTCGGCCGAACCGCTGTGGTCGATATCGTAGAGAAAGGCGATTGCCGAGGTGTCGGCATAGAGAATGGTTCGTCCGTCTTCCGGAACGCCGACGCCCATGTTGCGAAACTCGCCCTCGATGAGATGTGCCGTCTGTACGAGCATCTCCTGAACGAGCATGTCACCGTTATACATAGACTGGTTTTCCGCTGCGATGTCGTTTGCATTGAGAATGATCCCCAGCAGCGCGCCGCCCAGTATCAGGGAACCGAGATAGTCAATGATCGAGTGCATTGTCAGCTCCTGTGAAAGATCTCATCATCAGTCAAAATGGAAATACCCCATCACGAGCGACAGCCGCAGCGTGTCGAGCGGCGAGCCCTCAGAGGGAGGATAGGATCGCCAGGTTGTCAGATCGATCCGTTTCAAGAACGTGCGTGTGGTGGACGTCTGGCTCACGTCGCTCGGATTGACATAGGAGACCGCGAAGCTTGTTGCAAAGCGTCGGTTCGTTCCCGTGGCCGTCCTCTCGATGGAGAATCTGTGGAAATCGTCGAAATCGTCAAACTTGTGGACACTGTCCTCATCGGCATCATCCCGCCCCAGCGCGTAGGGTGCCGTAAGTGCGGCAGCATTGCCCAGTGCCAGCGAAGAAGTATCTGTTACTTCATCGAAGGCGAGTCCCTGCGCCATCTCGAGATATGATGTCGCAATGGTCGTTGCGAGGATCATGTCCTGCGCGCCGGCGATGTCATCGCCGGTGTTGCCCAGCAGGCGGTAGAAATTCTGCAGGATCGTCGTAAGGACGATGAACGCGCCGATGGTGAGAATTGTGTGGTTTGACATGGTATCAGAATCCTCAGACCGGTGGCCAGTTCTGTTGTTTTCTCTCTTCTAGAGCGTTGGGGAGGGACGCATTTGCTCTCCTCTTCGCGCAAAGCGCATGCCATGGGGTGCTTCCTATCCGGCAGGAGTGATGGAGGTCACCTCAGGGGTCCGGGGAGGTCGAAATGACTCGGATTCGCGTGCTACAGTGTTTGGTAACACCACCTGGTACTATAGAGGAGAGAGGGGTGAAAAAGGAAGATGGGAGAAACTTCAAAAGCAGCGAACGAGGGGTCAGGATCGCCCCCCGTGGGGGAAGGATGAGAAGTGTGGGGTTCCAGGACTCAGTTTCCCAGGATCCTGAAGACCCCTTCGATTTTTCCCAGGGGGGCGCCGAGCTGGACCCCGGCTACCTCGCCTCTGATATGCTCAAATGTCTCCCTGGCAATCCGGACTCCCTCCAGAAACGCCTCCTCCTTTGTCCCCGCCTTCTTCATCCGCTCCAGAATGTCGGCGGGTACAGTTGCTCCGGGGACCTCGTTGTTCATGAACTCAGCGTTCCGGTAGGAGACAAGGGGCCAGATGCCACAGACGAGCGGGATGTTCAGGTGCTCGATTCGCTTCATGAAGCTCTCCAGGATGCGGATGTCGAATACAGGCTGTGTGATCATATACTCTGCACCCGCGTCAACCTTCCAATCGAGTCGTCTCAGCTCCTCGTCCAGATTGATTGCTCCGGGATTCACTCCCACGCCTATGCTGAACCCCGTTGGCTCGCCAATCGGGTTCCCGGCGAGATCCAGGCCATGGTTGAGGCGATTGAGCAGATTCGTCAAACCGATCGCATCGACGTCAAAGACCGCAGTTGCATCAGGGTAGTTCCCCAGCTTAGGCGGATCCCCGGTGATGGCAAGGATGTTCCTGAGTCCGAGTGCCCAGGCTCCGAGCAGATCGGACTGCATCCCGATGGCGTTCCGGTCCCTGCAGGCGAAGTGGAGGACCGTTTCGATACCGATCTCCTTCTGGATGAGAACAGCCATCGAGAGGGCGGACATTCTGGCGGAAGCCCTCGGACCATCGGGAATGTTGATGGCGTCGATCCCGAAGTTGAACAGCGTCCTTGCCTTCCCCAGCTGGGCCGAAGGAGAAGCGCCCCGCGGGGAGACGAGCTCGACGAGTGTCACAAATTCCTCTCGCAGAAGCTTGTTCATCAGACGGGACTTCTCCGTCTTGTCGTAGACACGAACCGTTTCGGGCGCGGTGACTCTGAGCTCGCCTTCCTGGATGTCCATCCGCTTGGCAGGCTGCAGGGCGTGGACGGCCCTGCGGATCGCCTTGATGTGTTCCGGGTTCGTTCCGCAGCATCCTCCCACGACAGCGGCGCCCGTCTGGATGAAGCGCTTGGCATACTCAGCCATGTACTCGGGGGAGGTCATGTAGATGTTCCTGCCGCCGATCCTCTGGGGAAGACCCGCATTGGGCTGCACCGAGATCGGGAGGCGGGTGAGGGTCTTCAGCTCCTCGAGTGCATCCAGCATCGCCTTTGGCCCCACCGAGCAATTCATTCCGATGACATCGACATCCTGCTCCTTTACCGCGTCCACGAATGACTGCAGGGATGCCCCCCGAAGCAGCTTCCTCTCGTCGTTGATGGTGACCTGTGCGACGATCGGGATATCCTGGCGAAGTTCACGGGCCGCCCGGATTGCCTGGATCAGCTCTGCGGGCATGGAGAAGGTCTCGAAGATGATCAGGTCCACGCCCCCGTCGAGCAGCCCCTTGATCTGTTCCTTGAAGACATCCTTTGCCTCGTCATAGGCAAGCCGCCCAAGCGGCTCGATTTCGACACCGAGGGGACCGACGGATCCCGCAACGAGTGTCTTTTCCCCTGCAACCCGTTTTGCGAGCTCGGCTCCCTTCCGATTGATTTCATAGGTCTTGCTCTCCAGCCCATGGGGCGACAGCTTGAAATGGTTGGCGCCGTAGGTGTTCGTCTCGATCACATCGGCGCCTGCCTTGACGTACTCCTCGTGCACCTGAGAGACGAGATCCGGGTTGGTGAGGTTGAGCTCGTCAAAACAGGTGTTGATGTAGATCCCTTTTTCATAGAGGTACGTGCCAACCCCGCCATCGAACACGATAACCTCTTTCTGGAGTCTGTCGCGAAATCCCTTCATGGCATTCCTGGCCGGTGACGTGGATGCTGATGAATCTATGATTCTCCCCTTTCAGAGTCAAACAGGAGGAGAGGGTCTGTGACGCGCCCCAGCCGTTGCGTTGCCTTCAAACGGCAAACTCGGTACATTGTCCAACCATCTAAAGGGAGGACCTATGCGCGGGTCTGCGTTGGCGCTGCTGGCGTCGTCTCTGTTCGTTGCAGCCTTCGTGGTGTCGCTTTCCCCCGGGCCGGGCCGCGTGTTCTCAACGCCGGGGGTCTGGGCTGGGAGAGGAGAAGCGAGTTCACATGGACGATCCGGTGCTCTGGAAGCACTTGAGTTCTGGTCGGCCTCCCGGGCCTACCCGGAGATGGACATCCCCCCCGACAGGTATTTCTCCGAGTACCTGAGGGTGAAGTCGGAACTCAGGAAGAGCGCGGTTCCCAGTATGAGCAGCCCGCCCTGGGAGTTCCTCGGGCCTGTCAATTTTGCCGGCAGGATGATTGGAATTGCCATAAACCCTCTTGACCCGAGGACGATCTACGCCGGGGCTGCCAGCGGAGGCCTGTGGCGCACCCGCTCCTTTATGGTCGGGGACTGGGAGCGGGTCGAGACCGGCCTCCCGGTGCTTGGAGTCAACGCCATCGCGATCAACCCCGCAGACACGAACGAAATCTACATAGGCACGGGGGAAACATACCGCTATCAGGGTTCTGTGGGCGGCCAGGTGATCAGGACTACTCGCGGGAGCTATGGGATGGGGATCCTGAAGACCACCGATGGAGGCGCAACCTGGACGAAGAGTCTGGACTGGTCCTATCACCAGGAACGAGGTGTGCAGGCGATTCGACTCAATCCGCTCAATCCCGCCTCAGTCTTTGCTGCGACATCAGAAGGGGTCTATAAGTCGACAGATGCCGGCAGTACATGGACAGCTGTGCTGGAGGTTCCCATGGCGCGGGACCTGGCAATACATCCTCTGGACACACTGCGCGTGCTTGCGACATGCGGGAATTTCGGTAGCACGGGTTCGGGCGTCTACTCCTCTGTCGACGGCGGCGAGAGCTTTGTGAAGATAGAGAACCTCCCTGATTTCTCAGGCATGGCCCGTCTGGGTGTATTTAGGAAGAGCCCTGATCTCGTCTATGTCTCACTTGCCGAGAGCACCACGGTAGTTGGCCAGCTCTGGTCCAGCACGGATTTCGGCAAGATCTGGAATCACGTCAAGACCGACAACAACGGCGACGTGCAGGGGTGGTACGCACGCTTCCTTGCGATCCATCCGGGAGATGCGAGCCAGATCATCCATGGGGCTCAGGGGCTCTGGAAGTCAACCGATTGGGGCGTAAATTTCACACGAAGTAACGATTGCTGGGCCGACTTCCACGACTTCGCCCATCACCCAACAGACACCAATACCATCTACGTGGTCGATGACGGGGGTGTCTGGCGTTCAACGGATTTCGGGGGCTCGTACCAGTTTGTCGGTCAGGGGCTCCAGACCTCCCAGTTCTACAGCGGGTTTTCGAGCTCCGCCACCGACTCCCTGCTGGCTCTGGGGCAGGTCCAGGACCACTTTGGCTGGATGTACACGGGATCCAGGAACTGGACGCAGGGAGGCGTGGATGAAGTCGGCTGGACAGCCATTGATCCGGTTGACGATAGTATCATGTATGCGGTTTCCAGGGGCGGGCAGGAGGTGTTCAAGTCGGTCAACAGGGGCGTGTCATACTTCCGGATCGGCTCCAGCTTCGGCGGTCTGGGTGCGTGGAATTCACCCATAGTCCTCTCTCCCTCACATCCGAACATCCTCTATTTCGGGAGGAGCAGAGTCTACAAGACCACCAACGCTGGCGGGACGTGGTCGGTCACCGGCGGCGGGGCGGACCTGGAGGGGAACCCTGCCCTCTCGATGGCCATCTCCGCCACGAGCCCGGACACGGTTCTGGTCGGTACGGCCCCGGGGGCCAACCGGCCGCGCCTCTGGAGAACCACCGACGGCGGAGGTACCTGGAGCGATGTGACGCGCTGGCTCCCGGATCGGTACCCTATGGATCTCGCGTTCGATCCGACAGACTCCAGGATCGTCTACACGGCATTCGGTGGTTTCGATACGACTCGGGTTGCGAAATCGACCAACTTCGGGATTACCTGGATCGACGTCTCCCACAACCTTCCCAACGTACCGACAACGGCGGTCGTAGTTGATCCCTTTGCCCCGGAACACGTCTATGTCGGAAACGACATCGGAGTATTCGTCTCCACCAACAGTGGTGGCCGGTGGGAGCGTTTTGACGAAGGACTGCCGGAGGCGTTGCTCGTCTCCGATCTGAGCATCTCTCCTTCGAACCGGTCGATCAAGGCCGCCTCGCACAGCAACGGTGTGTACGAGAGGAAGCTTCTGGTCCCGCCGGTGACCGGGGTAGCCGATGCCGGTCTGCATGTGCCGCTCGAATTGGTCCTGCGGCAGAACTATCCCAACCCGTTCAATCCCTCCACGCGGATAGAGTTTCTGCTTGCCCGTGGTGCAGAGGTGACCTTGAAAATCTACTCTCTTACGGGTGAGGAGCTCATGACCCTGGTTGACGGGCCAAAGGCCGCCGGCATCCACACTGTGGATTTCAATGGCGCAAGACTGGCCAGCGGGATCTACATCTACGAGCTGGCTGCCGGCCCGCTGCGGGTAGCGCGAAAGATGATCATTCTCAAATGAGGACAGATGTCCGGATGGTACAACGCGGGGAAGTGATATGAGACTGCTCGTGGTTACTTTGTCGATGCTCCTCATGGGGATGGCGAATGTCGTGGGGCAGGAGCGGCACAGCCAGGTACGCATCCCTGTCAGCTCGACGGAGCACCTGCTGAGGGTTGCCCGTCTCGGCATCCCGGTTGACCATGGGGGGGGCAGCCCGGGGCGATGGCTGGACCTCTTCCTCAGCAGCCGTGAAGTTGCACTCCTTGAGCGCAACGGCATCCCCTTCACGGTACTCATTGAAGATTGGGAAGAACACTACCGCAGGCGTCAGCAGGAGGAGTCTCTCCGTCCCTCACCCGTTGTGCTCTCCTCCGAGGTGAAGCACTTCCATCTCGGCTCCATGGGGGGGTATCTGACGCTGGAGGAGATCATTGGAGAACTGGACTCCATGCGGTCGGCGTATCCGCTTCTCATCACAGCCAGGGATTCCATCGGTGCTTCTGTGGAGAACAGGCCCCTCTGGGCGGTGAAGATCTCCAGTAATGCCGGGCTGGATGAAGCGGAGCCGCGTGCGCTCTATGATGCGCTGACCCATGCGCGGGAGCCGGGGGGGATGATGCAGATGATCTACTTCATGTGGTATCTTCTCGAGAACTATGGAACGGATCCCGAGGTCACGCATCTTCTCGATCACCGGGAGCTCTTCTTCATCCCTGTTGCGAACCCTGACGGGTATAGGTACAACGAGATCTCGAGGCCGGATGGGGGAGGCATGTGGCGCAAGAACCGACGGGAGAACCCGGATGGTTCCATCGGTGTGGATCTCAACCGGAACTACGGGTTCGCCTGGGGGCACGACAATGCAGGGTCGAGTCCCGATGGAGCCTCAGAAGTCTACCGGGGGCCCGAAGGCTTCTCGGAGCCGGAAACGCGGGCGGTGAGAGACTTCTGCGTGGCGAAGGGTTTCTCCGTGGCGCTCAACTACCACACATACAGCAATCTCCTCATCTACCCCTGGGGGTATCTCGATAGCGATACGAAGGACTCCGTCCGCTACCGTGCAATGGCCGAAGACATGACGTCGTTCAACAGGTACAGCTACGGCACAGGAGGGCAGACGGTGGGATACATCACCAACGGGGATGCCGATGACTGGATGTACGGGGACACGCTGCGCAAACCCCGTATCATCTCCATGACACCGGAGGTGGGGAGTATCACCGACGGTCACTGGCCGCCCGCCTCCCGGATCCTCGCTCAGGCGGAGGAAAACCTCTATGCGAACCTCTACCTTGCTCATGCAGCCGGACAGTGTATTACGATTGCCGATGCGGAGGTAGGGCAGGGGCCATCGTCCGATACGATCCGGATCCAGCTCTCGTTTGTCAGCAGGGGGATGGTGCTGCCGGCTCCGGAGGCGCAGCTTTCTGTCGCCAGCGGTGATATCCATCTGATCGACTCATCTCTCTCCTCCTTCAGGTGGGAGGACCCGCTGTCCATCCGGGCCCTCCCTCTGGCGGGATACATCCCGGGTGAACAAGCGCGGCTGGTCTTGGAGCTCTCATATGAAGGAGGCTATCTTCTCGACACAGTGCAATTTCGTCTGGGGACTCCGGCTCTCGTCTATGCCGATGACGCCGAGTCGGGGGCAGCAACCTGGACGTTCGCGACGAGCAACCCTGCTGCTGGCTGGGACACCTCGCGAGCCAGGGCACACTCCGGATTCCTCTCGTACACGGAGAGCCCCGCCGGCGCTTATCCGACCAATCTCAGCACGACAATGACTCTCCGCTCGCCACTGGCGCTTTCCGGCACGGGTGCAGAGCTCCGGTTCTGGGCCATGTGGGACATCGAAGCCAACTGGGACTACGCGGTGGCGGAAGTTTCGACGGACGGGCAGAGCTGGCAGCCTCTCCGGGGCAGGTACACCGCGCAGGGCTCCGGGAGGGGGAAGCAACCTCTCTTCTCGCCCGGTCTGGATGGCATCAAGCATGCATGGGTCGAGGAGGTGATGGACCTGGATCAGTTTCTGGGTCAAGACGTGGATCTTCGGTTTCGGTTTGAGTCGGACGGCAGCGTGGCGGGAGAGGGGATTTCCATCGACGATATCAGGGTGTTGCTCTACACGCCGGTGACTGACGTTGGAGAGGAGCACCTGCCGGAGATCTTCTCCCTCGAGCAGAACTACCCGAATCCATTCAACCCCACCACTACGATACGGTATTCCCTTCCGGCCACGTGCCGTGCTACGCTGAAGGTTTTTGACCTCCTGGGAAGGGAAGTCGAGACGCTCGTGGACGAGGTGAGATCAGCCGGTACACACAACGTGAGGTTCGATGGGAGGGACCTCGCTGCTGGCGTCTACGTCTACAGGCTCACTGCCGACGGCAACAGTCAGACGAAAAAGCTCCTGTTGCTTCGTTGATCACATCTATTGAGGGCGAGATGAACACCACTGGGTTGCGCCGCGAGCGCGATCGGGAGAAGATACCGGATGAGTACAAATGGGATCCCACCCATCTGTACCCATCTGAAACGGCGTGGCGTGAGGCGAAGGGTCGTTTGCTGACGGACATCCCGGGACTGGATCAGTTTCGCGGGAGACTGGCCGACTCCTCGGCGACGCTCCTCCGCTGTCTGGAGACGGTCAGCCTCATGACAAAGGAGTATGGTCGGTTGTATGTATACGCGAGCCTGCATTCCGATGCCGACACACGGAAGTCAGCCTACCTTGCCCTGGTTCAGGAGATGGGTCAGATCGGATCTGAGATCGCGGCGAAGACATCCTTCATTCAGCCTGAGATACTGGCCATGGGCAGGAGAACTGTCGATGCGTTTCTGGAGGCCGAGCCGGCACTGGAGACCTACAGGCATGACCTGGATGACATACTGAGGCGAAGAGAGCACACGGGGACAGAAGGGGAGGAGAAGATCATTGCTGATGCCAGTCTGATGGCCGATGGGCCTGACAACATCTTCGGGATCTTCTCCAATGCGGATTTCCCTTTTCCGGAGGTGACCCTCCACGATGGGGATCGCGTGAGGCTGGATAAGGCGGCGTTCAGCCTGTATCGCGCTGTCCCCAACAGGGCGGACAGGAAGGCTGTCTTCCACTCCTATTTTGGGTCCCTGAACGCATACCGGCGGACATTCGGCGCCCAGCTCTACGCTCAGGTGAAGAAAGATCTCTTCTACATGCGGGCACAGAGGTACTCCTCATGCCTGGAGAGTGCTCTGGATCGGAATAACATTCCCGTGGATGTCTACACGGGACTCATCCAGAATGCCAACCGGCATCTGGGATCTTTTCATCGCTACCTGGCACTCCGGAAGCGGTTGTTGGGCGTCGAGGAGCTTCATAGCTATGACCTCTATGCACCCATCGTACCCGAGGAGGACCTCCACTACTCGTACGAGGAGGCCCGGGAGCTTGTGCTTGATTCGCTTGCCCCGCTTGGCGAAGAGTACCGGCAGACCGTGAGGAGGGCATTTGCGGAGCGGTGGGTGGACGTCTATCCGAGCGACGGAAAGCGCGCAGGGGCATATTCCAACGGCGCCGCGTATGATGTCCATCCATACGTACTGTTGAACTACAACGGAAAGTACGACGACGTGAGTACCCTTGCTCACGAGCTGGGTCATACAATGCACAGTCATCTCAGCAACCTGCACCAGCCCTATCCGCGTTCCCACTACTCGATATTTGTCGCAGAGGTGGCGTCCACGTTCAACGAAGCGCTTCTGCTGGATCATATGCTCAAGACGATCACCGACAATGTGATCCGGCTCTCCCTCCTGGGCAACTACCTGGATGGGATTCGCGCAACGGTGTTTCGGCAGACGCAGTTTGCCGAATTCGAGCTCCGTATCCACGAGATGGCCGAACGCGGTGAGACGCTCACGGGTGATCTTCTCAATGAAGTGTATGACGGCATCGCCAGACGGTACTACGGCCACGAGAGCGGGCTCTGTATCGTGGACGAGGAGTGCAGGGCCGAGTGGGCCAACGTACCACACTTCTACTACAACTTCTACGTCTTTCAGTATGCGACCTCATGTACCGCTGCCGCTGCGCTTTCGGAAAAGGTGATTTCTGGCGACAGCGGGTCCACCGAAGTGTACTTGCGTCTCCTCTCGGCGGGCGGGTCTGACTACCCGATAGCCCTCTTGAGCCAGGCGGGGGTGGATATGAGAGGATCGGAGCCGTTCGAGCTGACGGTTCAGAAGATGAACAGAGTCATGGATGAGATAGAGCGTATCTCCGGGGAGGGGGGGGTAATGCGTGGAGCGGGTGGCTAGCGGGGATAGGCGCCCACGAGTTTGCTGACCCACCTGTGGAGTGCGTGGTATGAGCTGACCGGCTCAAGGAACATCAGAATGCAGTGACCGTGTATCACGACCAGTCCCTTCCCCTCGGCCTCCTTGATAGCCTCCTCAGACGCTGATCCAGGCTGCATCCAGATGGAGGAGATTCCCCTCTCGGCGCATTCCCGGATGACATTCCGGGTGATCGCAGGCGGGATGACCGTTACGACGGACTGCACCTCGTCCGGGAGGTTTTTCAGGGAGTTCCAGCATGCGTCTCCCTCAACGATCTCGAGGGTGGGATGGACCGGGAAGACTGTGAACTCCTTCTCCTTCATTGTCCGGTAGACAATGTTCCCGAACTTCCTCCGATTGGCTGAGACGCCGATGACCGCGTAGGCGGGAGAACTGAAAAACGTATCGATCGGCTCACGAATTTCGGTGCGTTTCATGCGAACTCCTCCTCATCGAACGGTTATTCGCAGAGGGTCTGAAGTGACCGGTAGTCGGTGTGCAGCTGCTCGATTGCTGTCTGTATCCTGGTTCTCTCCTCTGTTGCCACAGCTGCCGTGAGTGCCTGGACTGATTCTGTCAGCTTTGCGCGGGCACCATCGAACTCCTCTGCTCTCTCGGCGTACCGCCGGGGAAGAGTTGCTCCATTGAGTGCTTCCATCTTTTCTGCCAGCTCGCGCGAGGACTCACGGATCTTCTCCAGAGAGTACTCGGGAAGGTAGTAGTGGTAGAGCATGTAGAGAGTTTTGTGGAAGTCGTCGATCTCCGGAAGGACGGGTCTGATCAAGTGTGCGAGAGCTTCGAACTGTGAGTGAAGCTCTTCGGCGGCATTCAGGAGGGCCTCATCCTGGTTCTCCTCGGCGGCCTTCCTGTACTTTTCTACCGCTGCCTGAAGGTCGGCTACGCCGGCCTTCCAGGCCTTCTCTTTCTCCCTGAGTATGCCGGGGAGTTCCGCCTCAGCGACCGCCCTGGCGCCCTGCTCGATGTCCGGTAGAAGCTCCCTCAGGAGCGCGTAGTCCTCCTCGGGCCACGCTTCATGCCATACACGGTAGATAATCGAATGGAACTCTTCGAGCTCTGGAACGCGTGCTTCGAGATCTCCTCGGTTGGGGCTGTGCTGCTGGGCGGAACTCTGGAGCGAGAGCAACAGAGCCGCGCAGAGGAGAAGGAGCCGGAATGGAAGAAGGTTATTCACCTGTTCTGTAGCCTCCTGGAGTTGAGTTGACATGCTGGGGACTAGGGCATGACCCTGTACGAGCCCAACGCTTTCATGTAGTTGGCGCGTTCGAAGGCTGCCGGATCGGCCACGGACTTCTGGCTCATGCTTCCCTTCATCTGGCCGATGGAGAGGTATTCGTGGTCCAACATCCATTTCTCCACCTCCTGGAGAACCTCTGAGATCCGGGAGGGGCCGTGTTTGAGGAGAGCGGAGCACATCATGGTGACGTCGGCGCCTGCCATGAGCATCTTCAGAACATCCTGCGCCGTGTGAATACCGCTTGTAGCGGCGAGGTGTGCTTTGACCCGCCCGTGGAGTATCGCGATCCAGCGGAGGGGAAGACGGAGCGCCTGCGGTGTGCTCAGAATGACATTGGGGGTCACTTCAAGCTCCTCCAGGTCAAAATCGGGCTGGTAGAACCTGTTGAAGAGGACAAGGCCGTCCACCCCGGCCTCGTCAAGCCTGTGCGCCATGTTGGCCATGTTGCTGAAAAAAGGGCTGAGCTTCATGGCCACCGGAATCCTCACGGAGCTCTTGACGGCCTTCAGGATGTCGATGTAGAGCTGCTCGACATCCCCGGCGCTCTTCCGGGGGTCGGTCGGGATGTGGTAGACATTCAGTTCGAGAGCATCCGCCCCGGCCTCCTCAATCTTCTTGGCGTACGAGATCCAGCCGCCCGTGGAGATGCCGTTCAGGCTGCCGATGACCGGGATCTCGAGCGCCTCTTTGGCCTGATGGATATGTTCGATGTACTCTTCGGGGCCGAGGTTGTACTCGTCCGCCTCGGGGAAGTAGGAGGTGGCTTCCGCATAGCTCTCGGCGCCGTACTTCATGTAGTGGTCGAGTTCCGCGGCTTCGTGGCGTATCTGCTCTTCGAAGAGCGAGTACATCACGACCGCAGCGGCTCCCGCACCTTCGATGCGCTTCATGCTGTCGAGCGTGTGCGAGAGCGGGCTGGCGGACGGGACGATCGGGTTTTTGAGAGTGAGTCCCAGGTATGTGGTTGTAAGATCCATGGTGAGATTCCCGTTCTGTTTCTCTGAAACGAGCTGGAGACACCTTCTGGTGATCAGGAGCTCTTCGGCGGCGGTTTTTGGGTCTGGCCGTTCCCGTTCCCCGCCAGTTGTTCGTAGGCCTTCCACCGGTCCTGGACATCTTTCTCCGCCTTGGCCATGAGCTCCTTTGCCGCCTGCGGATTGCTCTTGGTGAGCATCTTGTAACGGGCTTCCATGTAGGCGTAGTCCTGGAATGTAGTTTTTGGCGCCTTGGAATCGATCTTGAGGGGGTTCTTTCCTTCGAGGGCCAGTTGGGGGTTGTACCGGTAGAGCGGCCAGTGGCCACTCTCGACAGCTGCCTTCTGGTTTTGCATCCCCTTGGACATGTCGATGCCATGGGCAATACAGTGGCTGTAGGCAATGATGAGCGATGGTCCGTCGTACGCTTCCGCTTCCAGGATGGCGCGTATGGTCTGGAGATCGCTGTGCCCCATGGCGACCGCCGCAACATAGACGTTCCCGTAGATCATGGCCATGCGTCCGAGGTCTTTCTTGGCCTGGGGTTTTCCGCCAAACGCGAACTTTGCAACGGCAGAGCGGGGTGTTGCCTTTGACATCTGCCCCCCCGTGTTGGAGTACACCTCGGTATCCAAGACGAGGAGGTTGACGTCGCGTCCCGAGGCCAGGACGTGGTCGAGACCTCCGTAGCCGATGTCATAGGCCCAGCCGTCTCCACCCACAATCCAGACGCTCTTCTTCACCAGGCTGTCGGCCAGGGTCAAGAGGCTCTTCGCTTCCGGCGAGTCCATCGTCTTGAGCTTCTCCTTCAACGCTCCCACGCGCTCCCGCTGTTCAAAGATACCTGCTTCGTCCGACTGGGATGCCTCGAGCAGCCCCCTCGCCAGATCCGTGCCGATTGTCGAGGAGAGAGACTGTACCAGCTCGCGCGCCATCTCATTGTGCTTGTCGAGCGTCAGTCGGAATCCCATGCCGAATTCGGCATTGTCTTCGAACAGGGAATTGGACCAGGCGGGGCCGCGGCCGTTCGGATCCTTCGACCAGGGGGTCGTGGGGAGGTTTCCCCCGTAAATGGAGGAGCATCCTGTTGCGTTTGCCACGATGCAGCGATCGCCGAAGAGCTGACTGATGAGTTTCACATACGGTGTTTCGCCGCAGGCGGAACAGGCCCCCGAGTACTCGAACAGAGG
>WOR8_10000234_pt1 | contig 57297 bp, 54 predicted proteins | sample DeeMarSeWOR38_10_FD_19890 | JGI IMG/M metagenome (IMG submission 19890)
CCAGCCAGGCGATCAATACTTACGGTATGGTTCCCTGTCCTTCTTGCAGCGGACTTTTACGAGCAGATGTTTACCCAGCGCTTTACAGGAAGGCGCCTGCGGGGCAGGTGGGCGAAACCCTGCAGATGGACCAAGAAGCCGGTTGCTTTTATCACCCCCGAAAAAAAGCCGTCATTCCCTGTGCCGCCTGCGGCCGATTCTTATGTTCGCTGTGTGATGTTGAGTTCAATGGCCGACATCTTTGCCCCATATGCCTGGAAAAGGGTAAAACAAAACGAAAAATCACGAATCTGGAAAACCACCGAGTCTGTTACGACAGAATAGCGTTGTTAATAGCCATTGTCCCGATGTTAATTGTGTATATTACAATTTTAACTGCGCCTATTGTCATTTTTATGACCTTTCGGTATTGGAATGCTCCTGGAAGTATAATACCACATACCAAAATTCGTTTTATCTTGGCTTTTGTAATAGCTGTTTTACAACTCGCAGGTTGGTTTATACTCTTTAGTAATCTGGTGGGAAGTTAGAAAAAGAAAATTTAACCTGGAAAAAATGCACAACGCATCCGAAAAATATCGACGACTACCCGGAAAGAAAAAAAATTTTCTGATCGGATACTATACTCTCTGGCAAGGGCCGGACCATCTGCTTCATATCTTTTCTAGATTCGGCATTGAAGATTACAAGCGTTTTTATTTCAACGACATTCAGGCCATCATTACCCGCAAAACCATTGCCGGTAGGATTCAGAATTTTATTCTGGCGGGATTATTGGGCCTTTTTGCCTTGTTGGCTTTCTACCCCAACAATGAATGGTTAAGCTTTCCCGGAGTTATGATGGCGATATTGCTCATATTACTGCTGATTAATTGGTTCAGGGGTCCGACATGTGAAACTTATCTTTCAACCGCTATTCAGGCCGAGAAGCTGCATTCCTTACATCGGCTGAAAAACGCCCAGAAAGTAATGAACCACGTGCGACTTTTGATCGAACAAACCCAGGGAATCTTGCGTGCCGAAACCGTTGATCAAAATCCTGTGCACCCTCCAAATAACCCAAAATCACTGAAACCATCGTCGCATGTCAAACCGACTAAAAACGCTCTAAAACAAGAAATGGGAAGAGCGCATCTGATCATGTTTGCTTTGTTGGTGCTTAACGGCATTATCATTACTCTCGGTCTATTTTTTAGCCATATCGCTCTTACGCTTTTGAGTTCCATCGTCACCATGATGACGGGAATCTGCGTAATCATCGCACTGGTTAAACAACATGAAAGTGATATGATAAGATCCATTCGAGCGATGACATGGACAACCCTGAGCTATGTATGTTTTTTATTTGTGGCCGGCTATATTATCAGCATGGCCATGGCCTTCAGAAATCCACAACTCATAGCGAATCAATGGGAATTGCTTAAGATGATTTCCGAGACTTCACCTTGGGGAAACCCCTTATTGTTAGGCTTTAATATTTTTTCTTTAGGTAGTGCTTTAATTATAGGTGTTTTAGGACTTTTTTTACTGAAAAAATATCGAAAAACGAATCAAAAATACCCCACTGTTTTAACCGCTACTGTTCGTCATCCCGCATCAGCAAGGATCTCATAATGTCGGATATAATTCACAAGCGCTGCTACAATCATAGGTTGCGCGAGGCGGTTGCGCGCTGTCCTGCATGTGGTAATTATTTCTGCCGGGAATGTATTACCGAGCATGAGGACAGGGTGCTATGTGCGAATTGTCTTCGTAACACGATAAAATTATCTAAAACCAAATCTGCCCTGCTATCTTGGCCAATCAGAGTTTTCCATTTTTTTTGTGGAGTATTACTCCTTTGGATATTCTTTTGTTATCTCGGACAAATGTTGCTTGCGCTCCCATCTTCCTTCCATGAAGGGACGTTATGGCATAGCGGATGGTGAGATAGCTTAATGCGTCGCCTTTTGATAATCTGCGCTTGCAACTCGTAATTTTTTGTTTAATTTAAAAAGCTATCTATGACAAAATATGGAAAGCATAGTAAAAGCGCGATTGCTGTTCTGGAAGAGGCTGTCCATTTCCTGCGGTTACTGCCGACCACTATGCTGCTTAGTTATTATGTCGGAAGTCTTCCCTTTATTCTCGGATTGCTTTATTTCTGGGCTGACATGAGCCGCAGTGCTTTTGCCAAAGAGCATTTAGCCGTTGCGTCCTTTGGCCTCGCACTGCTTTTTATCTGGATGAAATTCTGGCATGCAATCTTTGGCCGGCAGATAAGAGCAAAACTTCTTAGAACCTCCCATCAAGTATGGCCCATTCATCGCCTTTTTTCGATGGTAGCATCCCAAACGCTTATTCATTCGACAGGTTTATTTATATTGCCGCTTGCCGCACTTTTTATGATTCCTTTTGGATGGTGTTATGCCTTTTTTCAGAATGTGACGGTGCTGGCGGACAATGAATCCTATAGTTTAAGAGATGTGTGCCGGAGGGCATTGCAGCAGGCGAAAATGTGGCCGATGCAGAATCACACTCTGATTGGTGTTTTCTCCATATTTGGATTGGTGGTACTCTTTAACGCATCCATTGCCATACTCATGCTGCCATATTTGCTAAAAAAATTTCTGGGGTTCGAAACAGTTTTTACGATAAGTGGTTTGCATGCCATCAATACTACTTTTTTGGCTACCGTGCTTGGCATTACTTATTTGTGTATGGATCCCTTAGTCAAGGTGGTTTATGGCTTACGCTGTTATTACGGTGAAGCCTTGCAATCTGGAGCAGATTTAAAAACAGAACTTCATATTTTTAAGAGCAAAGGGAGTTTATTTATCGCAATATTAATTTTTTTTTCTTTGCTTGCTCCATTTCAGGCCAATGGAGAACAACAATTTAAACTCTCACCAGCAGAACTCACCCCAGTTTCCCCAGAGCAATTGGACCGCTCCATCGACGAAGTTTTGGAACGGCGGGAGTTTGCCTGGCGTCTGCCCCGTGATAAGCAACAATTGGAAGATGATGAAGCCCCCGGGCCATTGGCATCAATTATCCGCTGGGCATTAGAGGCTATTGGAAAGGGTCTTAAAACGCTTGTCAATTGGATTCAGAAACTAGATGAATGGCTCGATAATTTGTGGCCGAAAACGGAGAAGGGCATCAACCATAAAGATGATGATTGGCGGGAATCTATTCGATTCTTATTGATTTTACTCGTCATCGTTTTGATCATTGTTCTTATTTACTACTTGACCAAGTTAAGGCAAAAGCGTCAGACATCACAGGCGGAAGCAGAAAGTGAAGCTGTTACGTCTGCTCCTGATCTGACGGATGAGGGTGTCAAAGCTGATGAGCTTCCGGTTAATCGGTGGCTGGAGCTGGCCAAAGAAATGATTGCAAGGGGTTCGTTGCGTTTGGCCATGCGTGCGCTTTACCTGGCAACACTGGCCTGTCTGGCCGAAAAAGAACTCATTACAATCGAAATATACAAATCCAACCGAGATTATGAAAGAGAGCTATACCGCAGAGCCTATGAGAAAATAGAACTATTAAAGGCATTTTCTAAGAATATAATGATATTTGATAGGGTTTGGTATGGCATGCACAAAATAACACCCAACGACGTAGATAAATACTTAGCAGACCAAGAAAGGATAATGTCTCTTGCTGAGCATTAAAAAACTGACCTTAGGCTTTTTTATCTTAATCATACTCATCTTTGCCTATGGTCTGGTACACCTATTTTCATTGCGATTTAAAACCGGAGACGTGTATCCGCCCTACTCATCGTTGCGAAGTGATCCTTTGGGCACACGAGGCCTTTATGAGAGCTTAGTTAATTTGAATATATCTTCGGTTAACCGAAATTATCTACCTTTGTCTCAAGTACAATTCAAAGAACATACAACTTTTTTTTATATAGGTGTGCCGGTGTTTGATTTTAAATCCGTACCCGAAGAATTTGCAAACGCCGTGGATCAATTGACTGAGGAGGGTGGGCGCTTTGTGATGGCTTTTTTACCGGTGAATAAAAAGCCCTGTATATCCACTCAAGATAGTGAAGTCTTAGAAGAAGAAGGAAAAGAAAAAGAAAGTCAACAAGAGGAGGTAAAAACGAATAGAGCGGAATCCTCCGAAACGAAAAAAGCCGGCTCTAATTCAGAAAAGTCAGAAGCTCAAGATAAGCCATTTCAGAAACCCAACGGCTCAATGCCATACATAAAAACGGTCTCGCTTGAAGACCATTGGGGTGTCAGTTTTCAATACGTTGAAGACAGCAACCTTCTGAATCAGGCGCAACGAACTAAAGAGTTCGAGAGCAATACATTGCCAAGTTCCATTACATGGCATACCGCGCTCTATTTTGATGATCTGAAAGGACCATGGAAAGTGATCTATCGTCGCGATGGCCATCCGGTGATTATCGAAAAACCTTTTAAACGCGGAAAACTTTTACTCTCTGCGGATTCCTATCTGTTTAGCAACGAAGCACTGCGCTCAGAACGGTATCCCGATTTACTGGCTCGACTCATCGGACCGAACTTTCATGTTGTGTTTGATGAAACCCATTTCGGAATTTATAAAGTCCCTGGGATCGCAGGGCTTATTCGAAACTATGGGTTTCACTGGTTTTTTTTGGCAGTTGTGTTGCTCTTTATTTTATATATCTGGAAAAATTCCGTTCATTTTGTTCCACCTTTAGACAATGGCGATGGTGACGTAAATGATGTCAGCTCCGGACGAGACTATACCCAGGGATTAACTAGTTTGCTGCGACGAAATATCCCCGTGAAAAACGTATTACGGGTAAGTTTAGAAGAATGGAAAAAATCTTTGGATCTGGAAGAAAGACTTAAATCCGAGAAGATTGAGGAGGTTATAAACGCCATTGAAATGGAAGAAACGTTATCCGAACAAAGGGGCAATCCAGTAAAAGGATATAACACGATTTGTAAAAAACTCTCGGAAGGGAATTCGAAATGAATGAAAACATCGAATTATTAAAGAAAGCTCTGCAGCGCTCCAAACAAGAAGTTGCCAAGGTAATTATTGGACATGACGGTGTGGTGGACCAGTCGTTGGTTGCCATTTTTAATGGAGCGCATGCCCTGGTAGAAGGTGTACCCGGTGTTGCCAAAACTTTACTGGTTAGAACCTTGGCCCATGTCATGCGGTGTGACTTTGCACGAATTCAATTTACTCCGGATCTGATGCCGACGGACATCACCGGAACACATGTATTTAACATTCAGAAAAACGAATTTGCCCTGGTAAAGGGTCCGGTATTTACGACCTTTTTGCTGGCAGATGAAATTAACCGGGCGCCGGCAAAAACCCAATCCGCTTTACTTCAGGCAATGCAGGAGCGCACTGTGACAATTGATCGGACAACCCATGAATTATCACCAAATTTTACGGTTTTTGCCACCCAAAATCCCATCGAATATGAAGGGACATATCCGTTACCGGAGGCCCAAAAAGATCGATTTATGTTGAAAATCACCATGAATCTTCCCGACCGCGAAGACGAACTGACCCTTGCCCAGCGGATGCTCGGCAAAGACGCACCGGAAAACATCTTAGCCAGCGGTGCGGTTAAACAAATCATATCACCGGAAGTGTTGATCAAACTGCGCCATGCATTGGAAACAATTTTAGTCAAGGAAGACCTGATTGCGTATATTGTTGATATTGTGCGCAAGACTCGATTGCATCAGAGCGTTATGGTTGGTGCCGGTCCCCGCGCTACCCAAGCCCTGTTGCTTACGAGTAGAACTTTTGCAGTGATTAACGGCCGAGATTTTGTGACTCCCGATGATATTAAGTCCATGGCGATTCCTGTTTTGGAGCATCGACTGATTCTGCGGCCGGAATATGAGATTGAAGGACTGACAGTGCCGGAAGTTATCGAAGATATACTGAAGGAAATTGCAGTGCCGAGGTAGATTCAATGGATTAATTTTAGTTCATTTTGGTTCATTTTTGGCATTTTAGAAAATCCGAAGTGTGATGTCACTTGTTCCAAGAAATAGACTTCTTTTTGCGGTGGGGATCATATTTTTGCCCCTAACCATTCTGCTGGTTTTTGAGCCCGGCAGAACTGCGATGGCCTTCATGATGATGGCAGGGTTGGTTGCTGTCGTGCTATACGATGCAATTAAAGCCCTTGGGCAGCTCAGCGGCGTACGCATAACACTGCCGGAAGTTGTACGGCTCTCTAAGTTTCGGGAAGGGGGCATCGAGCTGCAGATTGAAAATAATGGGGCGCAGATGCGGAGAATTCGAATCGGATTGGCCTTTCCCAGAGAAATCCATACACAGAGCCGAGACCTTGTTACCGTCTTACCGGCAGATACGTTTTTATCTTCTCTGCGATGGCCATGCAAGGGGCTGAAGCAGGGGCGTTACATCCTGAACAAGTGCTATTTAGAAGCGACATCACCGATAGGATTTTGGGCAACGCGCACTTCAAATCCCGTCCGAACGGAGGTGCGGGTCTATCCGAACTTGTTGGTCGAACGTAAAAACTTGACGTCTCTTTTTCTAAATCGGGGTCTTGGCATTCATGCTCAACGACAAGTTGGCAAGGGACGCGAATTTGAGCAACTTCGAGAATATCTTCCGGGCGACTGTTTTGAAGATATTCACTGGAAAGCCACCGCCAGAAGAGGTCAACCGATCACCAAGGTTTTCCAGATCGAACGAACCCAACAAATTTATGTGATTATCGATTCCTCACGGTTAAGCGCACGCGATCTTAATATGCATCCAAATGATTACCAGTCCGAGACGGCTGAGACGTTGGTGCTTTCATCAACCATTCTTGAACGATTTGTTACCGCCGCTCTGGTCATGTGTCTTGCTGCGGAACGACAAGGTGATCTTTTTGGCCTAATAACGTTTGATGAACGGGTGCAGAACTATTTAGGGGCTAAAAACGGTAAGGCCCATTTCAATGCGTGCCGCGATGCCATTTATACATTACAGCCAAGAAGGGTTACCCCTGATTTTTCTGAACTGTTCACGTTCATCGGCACCCGAATTCGTCGCCGAGCGCTGCTTGTTTTCCTCACCCATCTCGATGACCCGATCTTAGCTGAAGGTTTTACGGATAACATTGATATTATATCCAGAAAACACCTTGTTCTTGTCAATATGTTGCGACCGGCTAAGGTCCAACCTATTTTCTCCTCGGCGTCCGTTTCCTCCGTGGATGAGATATACCGGTGCCTCGCGGGACACGTGCTTTGGAAGGGATTGCGCGAGACTGAAAAAGTTTTACAACGGCGAGGCGTGGGATTTTCTGCACTGGAAAATGAAACCATATGCACCGATCTGATTTCACAATATCTGACACTAAAACGGAGACAAGTTTTATAGTAATGATTGATTTTAGATCATTTTAGGCATTTTTAACTTTTTGGCATTTTAATTGTTATGATAATTAACCTAAGAAAATTCATTAACGAAGAAAGACCTCACTGGTCGGAACTCGAGACTTTTCTCAACAAGCTGGAGAGGGAACCGCAATATAAATTAGACCTAAAACAGCTGGAACGATTTCATTATCTCTACCAGCGGGCTTCTTCTGATTTGTCAAAACTGATGACCTTTTCAGCAGAACCCCATACGCGACGTTATCTCGAGTCAGTGGTGGGAAGGGCCTATGGAGAGATCCATGAGAGCCGTGAGAAACCCCATCGCGTAGCAGCTTTTTATTGGTTTTTTAATACGTTTCCCCAGACATTTCGCCGCCACATCCGGGCCTTTGGGATTTCTTTTACGGCCATGCTAATTGGATTTCTTTTAGGCGGATTCATTATCAGTGTTGATCCGGATTCCAAATACATACTCATGCCTTTTCCTCATCTTCAGGGTGATCCTTCTGAGCGAGTTGCTCACGAAGAAAGTTCCGATAAAGATAGAATTGCAGGTTTTAAAAGCGCCTTTTCTTCTCAGCTGATGACTCACAATACGAGAGTATCAATTTTTACACTGGCTTTGGGGGTTACCTGGGGAATTGGTACGGCAATGATGCTTTTTTATAATGGGGTTCTTCTGGGGGCCGTAGCACTGGACTATATCCTTGCCGGTGAAACTCAATTTCTTCTTGGATGGCTCCTGCCCCACGGTTCCATCGAGATACCGGCCATCTTGTTGGCGGGTCAAGCAGGGCTGATTTTAGCCGGAGCCCTTATCGGATGGGGACAAAAGATATCGTTGAAAATGAGACTAAGGAAAATATCATCAGATCTGGTAACCATGATTATAGGGGTTGCGCTGATGTTGGTTTGGGCAGGTATCATTGAGGCTTTCTTCTCTCAGTATCATGAACCGCTGTTGCCTTATGAGATAAAGATAGGGTTCGGAGTGCTTGAGCTTATTTTGTTGGCTCTTTTTTTAGGAAAGTCAGGAACTCGGAAAGTTGAAAAACAAAGAGCTGGATAATTCTACGTATATTAAGAAAACCTAAACCATGCGAAATGAAAAGACGAATACCTTAACCATCCAGACTCCCGAGGGCATCGTGTTTTCCCTTCAGCTTGCAGGGCCAATCACGCGTTTTCTGGCCTGGTCGGTAGACTTTGCGACGATTATGGTGGTTACTTCTGTCTTGAATACCTGTTTTGCGATACTCGGCATTATCAGTGTGGATTTAGCATATGCTATTGGAATCGTTACTTTTTTTGTGATCTCCATCGGATATGGGATTTTCTTCGAATGGTATTGGCAAGGCCAGACACTCGGCAAGAAGCTGCTGCGGCTGCGGGTAATGGATGAGCAAGCTTTGCAGTTGCAATTCAGCCAAATTGTAATCCGGAACCTGCTGCGGGCGGTAGATAGTTTGCCGGGGCTTTATCTTGTTGGCGGACTGATATGTTTGATTAGCAAACGAGCCCAGCGCCTTGGCGACTTTGCCGCAAATACCATCGTTGTCTGGAATCCACGCATTCTTGAGCCGGATCTGGATCAAATTCTTGAAGGAAAATATAATTCATTTCGAGACTATCCACACATAGAAGCACGCTTGCGTCAGCGCGTTTCCCCACCCGAAGCACAAATTGCACTCCAGGCTTTGCTGCGGCGCGATGAGCTTGAGCCAAACGCCCGAGTTGAACTCTTCCACGATGTTGCTTCCTACTTTAAGAACGTGGTGGAATTCCCCCAAGAAGCCACCGATGGAATTTCAGATGAGCAGTATGTTCGCAACGTCGTGGATGCGTTATATCGATCGAAAACCAACCTTACTTAGGAAGGAACTCTGCAATGAACAAGTTAATCGTATATTTCCATGCTCCCGATGAATTTATTACCCACTTAAGGAATATCACAAATAAATTCAAAATAATCATATGTACGCATCAAGATGAACTGGAATCCCATCTTCCCGAGACGGTGATCTTGATCACCCTTTTCGACCCTCCTGATGCAAAAATGATCCGTATTGCTTCAAAACTCAGATGGATACAGGCCTTAACCGCAGGTGTTGATTTCTTTCCTTTAAAAGAGATCAAAGAACAAGATATTCTTCTCACCAATGGCCGAGGGATTCATAAAATATATATTGCGGAATATGCTATAGCTGCGATGATTAATTTGGCCCGGAATTTTCATATAATATTTGGCAATCAACTCAAGGCTAGATGGGATCGCTCAGTTCCTCAAGACGAGATATATGGGAGCATCGTAGGTATTCTCGGCTTGGGCAGCATCGGACAAGAAATCGCTCGTAAGGCCTCAATGCTGGGGATGCATGTCATTGGCGTCAGATATAATCCGCACCCCCTCGAAGGGGTCGATCATGTTTATGGTCCCACGGAGATGGGGGAAGTATTCAAACAAAGTGATTATATAATTAATCTTTTGCCGGATACGCCAAAGACCAGAGGTTTGATCGATAAAACGTATTTTGCCCTGATGAAAAAATCAGGCTGTTTTATCAACTTAGGGCGAGGCTCCACCGTCAATCAAGCCGACCTGATCGACGCCCTCCGGACGAAAATGATCCGTGCGCTTGTCAGCGATGTGTATGAAAAGGAGCCATTGCCTGAAGACAGCCTCTTATGGCAGTTGGAAAATGTGATACTCACGCCGCATATCGCCGGAGTCTCACCAAAATACCTCCAACGCGCAATGGATATTATCCGGCACAACCTGCATGTCTATGTCAGCCATTCGGGCGAGATGATAAATTTGGTGGATCTGAACAGGGGCTATTAATTAATCCAATCAAGTTTGTTTTAAAATTTCTTGTCAAATTTTTGACGAAAATACCTCTCTCAGAACCTACACAAATGTTTCGTGCAAAGGGATTTTTCAGCTTTAACAAAAACCCATTGAAAATATATACTATTTTCAAGACAAGCGCTTCCCCAGCCATTTTACCTTCTTCTTATCAGGTTTATTAAAGCTCCAGATGAGCGCAATAATCAATCATAATCAATATTGGTGTTTCAAGCTGAATGGCTGAATGAGCAGAATCTGATGAAACCCTTGCAATTTTGCGTGTTCAGCAATAAATATAGTAAATCCATTTTGCTTTAGTTAACGCATTATAAATTTTTATTTTAATAAAATTTATCATGAAACCCATCGTAGCCATCGTCGGTCGACCCAATGTGGGCAAGTCTACCTTTTTTAACAAAGTCACCCGTACCCGAGATGCCCTGGTTGATGATCTTCCGGGAGTAACCCGTGATCGTCATTATGGTGATGCCAGGTGGAACAACATAGAATTTACTGTTGTGGATACAGGGGGCTTTACTGAGGGAGATGATTTTTCGCAAGAAATCCAGCACCAGGTGCAGCAAGCCATTGATGATGCCGATGCAATCATTCTTTTATTCGATGGTAAAGAGGGAATCTCTCCCTTTGATCGAGATATGCTGGAAAAGCTGCGGACAATAAAGAAACCGGTTTTTTACGCTGTAAACAAAATTGACAGTTTAGAACAGGAAGCGCACCTTTATGATTTTTATAGCCTAGGCATTGATAAGCTCTATCCGATTTCTGCGGAACATCGTTATGGGCTGCCTGATTTTCTGGACGATTTGGTCGATGCGCTACCTGGTCAGGGTGATGAATATAAAAAGGATGAGGCTGAAGATATCATTGGATTGGCTGTGGTCGGTCGACCCAATGTCGGCAAATCATCTCTCATCAATCGTATCTTGGGAGAAGAACGACTGCTCGTCAGTGATATCCCCGGGACCACTCGGGATGCTATTGATTCGGTTTGCCGGCTAAACGGAAAATCCTATCTGCTTATTGATACGGCCGGTATTCGGCGAAAGGGGAAGGTGAGCGGAAAAATTGAGAAGTTTTCCATTATTAAGGCCTTACGGAGTCTTGACCGCTGTGATGTTGCCTTGATTCTTTTGGATGCGCAGGAAGGTATTACAGATCAGGACATCAGTATCGCCGGATATGCCTATGATCGGGGTTGCGGTTGTATTATGCTGTTGAACAAATGGGACATGGTAGAAAAAGACAGCAACACTGTAAAAAAATATATTGATCTATTACGAACGCAGGCGAAATTTTTAAGCTTTGCACCGGCAATAACCATTTCAGCTCTCACCGGCCAGAGAGTCTCGAAGGTTTTCAAACTGGTCGATGAAGTTTACAGTCAGTATGCCCAACGAATAGGTACCGGGCAATTAAACAAAATTGTTGAACGCGCCATTGAGAAAAACGAACCTTCGCTTCATCGGGGGAAACGTCTTAAATTTTATTATGCAACTCAAGTCTCGGCAAAGCCGCCCACGTTTGTTTGTTTTGTTAATTATCCGGAAGGGATTCATTTTTCCTATAAGCGCTATTTGATAAACCAAATCCGGGAGCAAACCGGACTGGATAAAACTCCCATTCGAATTGTTTTTCGCCAGCGTGAACGGCGGAAATAGATGCAAGAGCGACTATTTGGCCTTGAAGACCGCCTCGCTATTGCGAGGCGATATTTAAATTCCGAGGGAATTTAATAATGGATATCTTTGAATACCATGCCCAGCAAACGGCTGATGCATCCAGACCCCTGGCGGACCGGATGCGCCCGCGTAATCTGGATGAATTTATCGGTCAGCAGCACGTTGTCGGTGAAGGTATGTTGATCCAGAAGGCCATTGAACAGGATCGAATTTTTTCCATGATTTTATGGGGGCCTCCAGGGTGCGGAAAAACGACCCTGGCCAGAATCATAGCTGCTGAGACCGATTCCCACTTTGTACACTTTTCGGCCGTCCTATCCGGGATTAAGGAAATTCGGTCTGTGATTAAAGAGGCCCAAGATCAGCAAAAACTGTATCGCAAACGAACCATCCTTTTTGTTGATGAAATCCACCGGTTCAACAAAGCCCAGCAGGATGCCTTTCTCCATCACGTGGAAAGAGGCCTGCTTACCCTTATTGGTGCTACCACTGAAAATCCTTCCTTCGAGGTCATTGCCCCTTTGTTATCTCGATGTCGGGTGATCACGCTTGAGATGCTAGCATCAGAGGAACTTACAACCATTATTCTCAATGCGCTAAAGGATCCGGAAAGAGGATTGGGTCATATGAATCTTGAGCTCGAACCTGATGCCCTATCTTATTTGGTGCGGATTGCAGACGGTGATGCCCGGGCGGTATTGAATAATCTTGAAGTTGTCAGCTCGCTTTTGGTTTCCGAGCGGGTTCCTTCGGTCAAATCAAAGGCTCTGCAGATTTCACTTAAGGATTTAGAACAGGCCATTCAAAAAAAGGCACTCGTTTATGATAAGTCCGGTGAGGAACATTACAATCTCATATCTGCTCTTCATAAAAGCCTGAGGGGTAGCGATCCGGATGCAGCCCTTTATTGGCTGGCACGCATGCTGACGGCTGGAGAAGATCCGTTTTATATTGCGCGCCGAATGGTCAGGTTTGCTTCCGAAGACGTGGGCAATGCCGATCCAAATGCCCTAACGGTTGCCATAAGTGCTATGGAGGCTTTTAAATTCCTCGGTCATCCGGAGGGCGAATTGGCCCTTGCACATGCGGCTGTTTATCTGGCCACCGCCCCAAAGAGTAACAGCATCTATACGGCTTATGGTCGGGTCAATGCTGAAATTAAAAATTCGGGAACCTTGCCGGTACCGTTTCATATCCGCAACGCGCCGACAAAGTTGATGAAAGATCTCGGATATAGCAAAGGCTATAAGTATGCCCATGATTATACAAACGCATATACTCCGCAGAGCTACCTGCCGAATGAGCTTGACGACCAGGTCTTTTATACTCCAACCGATAGGGGGTATGAAAAGATCATCAAACAGCGGCTTGAGAAATGGAGGGGCCTGAGGCAAAAAACAAAACCTAACCGAAAAAAGAAAAGTTAGATACATGAAGTTTGTATTTAATTTGCGATATTTTGCTGCAAATAAGAACCGCACATTTCGAACATTTCCATTTTCGATTATACTAAGTACGTACATCCAAGAAACAAGCCTATCCCTTTTGTTCCTATCTTATTGTTTATAAATGGGTTTTCACTCGTTGACCATCAATCTTGAAATATGGTATAGAACTCATCTTTTGGATGCGTTTCGACGGTTAATCATAAAAAAATTATATAATTTTAGTTACTTATCAAATATTTTTATTTTATTAAGGAGGTTATCACATCATGAAAGAAGCGGTCATTGTCAGCGGATCACGCACGGCTATAGGCGCTTTCGGCGGCAGCCTTCAGGATAAACGCCTGATCGAATTGGGTTCTCTGGTTATGAAAGAGGTGCTCAAAAAGGTTAATCTAAAGCCGGTAGCAAGTTCTACGATGTTGGAAATAGCGCCGGATAAGCTCAAAGGTCAAGGACTGACGGATCTTGAAAAGAAATCATACGATTGGAGTGATGATGCCGTTGAGGTCACCATAGATGAGGTCATTATGGGCAATGTCCTCCAGGCCGCCTTGGGTCAAAACCCCGCCAGACAGTCCCTGATCGGAGGCGGCATTCCAAAGGAGACACCTGCCTGCACAATTAACAAAGTGTGCGGTTCCGGACTCAAGGCTATTGCGATGGGAGCGGCGGCCATTATGACCGGACAGGCCGAAGTAGTGCTGGCCGGCGGCATGGAAAACATGAGCCAGGCACCGATGGCGTTGCCCAAAGCCCGCTGGGGCCACCGGATGGAGCTAACCGGCATCGGTGAAATCTACGATTTAATGGTGTTTGATGGTCTTTATGAAATCTTTTACGGATATCACATGGGCGTGACCGCAGAAAATATCGCCTCGATGTATGACATCAGCAGAGAGGAACAGGATGGACTAGGGGTGTTGAGCCATACGCGGGCCCGCACAGCTATCAAAGAAGGCATTTTTGCCGAAGAGATTGTTCCGGTGGTAATCAAGACGCGCAAGGAGGAAATCGTATTTGACACGGATGAGCGCCCCATGGATACCGATATGGAAAAGATGGCAAAATTAAGACCAGCCTTTAAAAAGGATGGCAGCGTAACAGCCGGTAATGCCTCGGGAATCAATGATGCCGCGGCTGCTGTATTGCTGATGAGCACAGAGAAGGCCAAAGAGTTGTCCCTTGAACCGATTGTCAAAATCAAAGCGTTTGCTTCCGGTGGCGTTGACCCGGCTTATATGGGCCTTGGGCCGGTTCCGGCTGTAAGAAAAGTTTTAAAAGCAACCGGGATGACTTTGAGCGATATCGACATGATTGAGTTGAATGAAGCCTTTGCCGCACAGGCTATCGGCTGCATGCGGGAGCTTGGCATCGAATATGATCGACCCAATGAACTCGGCAGCGGAATATCATTGGGTCACCCGATTGGATGTACCGGCGCCCGCCAGATGGTAAGCGGTATGCATCAAATGCGACGCAAAGGGTATTCCACGGGTTTAATTAGCATGTGTATTGGTGGCGGAATGGGGATGGCGATGGTTGTTGCACGCTAAAAATTTTTATTCTAGAAATGTTGGTTATCGCAAGCAGCGGATTCGATTTTGGATTTGAAAAAAGGAAGAAATTTGAACGTTAACCTCTTAAGTTTATAAATTCCTGAATTCCTAAAATTGATGCGTTTTTTTCTTTACTTTTTTTGTAGTAATTGCTAATAGTTATTTAAATTTTTGCCTTGGTATTTACCGTTAAACAAACAGCTTTTTGGAGCACTTAAATCGACTGGTTTTAGAAATTACGAGACGTTAAGTTATAGCAGATTGATAGAGGAGGTCAACAGCTATGGACGTCAGCCGGAAGTTGGGTATTTTAGTGATATTTGGCGTACCGGCCATTATTGGCGGTGGCATTGTTTACGCGATTTTCCACAGCTATATTCCTGTTTTTGTATATGAGATCTTACTGATATTTGTGGTTGGAGCATTTGTTAGCAAATAAGAAGTCTGTGTTCTAGCGATGCAAGATATCGTTTATGCATATTGCCACGACCAACTCCTGCGCTAAGAGCAATGATGTGTCGTGGCATTTTTTATACAAAATTTTAGATCCATTTTTCCATAATTCCCTGGCCCAGATTGTTTGGCTGGGACTAAGTTTGAGATATGATATACCCTGGATATGACGAGCCAATAGTGATTTCCTATTTAATCGCACCAGAGCAGGCCACCATTCCAATTCAGCCGTCGTAGCCATCGGCTACTATCCGGCCATCGTAGCGACATCGACGCAGTAGGCTGGCGAAGTCGGCTATTCCAATCGAAATCGGAGGCATTGTGAACGATAGAAATCCCCGTGGAATGATCTTATGGTTTTTTCTGGCCGTTTTTACGGTATCCTGTGTCATGTTGGGCTGGCTGCTGTGGCCTTTTCTATCGGTAATTGTCCTGGCTATCGTCGTCACCGGTATTTTTAATCCGGTGTATCGGTTTTTAAACCGCAAATTTAATTCTGTTATTTCATCGCTGATCACCTGCATTCTTATTTTTTTTGTTCTTTTTATACCGGCCACTTTTTTTGTGGGGGTTCTTGCCAATGAGGCCTATGAGCTTTATCAAACGGCGAGGGTGGCCGTTCAAACGTTGGAAATCAAAAAGCTTATTGAACAAAGCAAACTTATTGACAAAGCAAATCAGATTCTGGACAACTTCAACATAGAGATAACCGGTGATCAGATCACCAAGACCGTCTCAGAAATCGGCAGAGTGGTCGGCCTGTTTACCTACCAGCAGCTCAGCTCCATAACAGCAAATGTGCTAAAACTTATCGTCAATTTCTTTTTTATGCTTTTAATTATTTTTTATCTTTTGATCGACAGCGAACGCTTGGTGTCGTTTATTGTAAAACTTTCGCCGCTGCCGGATGATCAAGATCAAAAATTGATTCGAAAATTCAAAGACATGTCTGGTGCCATACTCATCGGCAATGGATTAGGCGGTTTGATCCAGGGGATGCTGGGTGGTTTTGTCTTTTGGGTATTCGGGTTAAAATCCCCCTTTTTGTGGGGCGTTGTGATGGCATTGTTGGCCTTTCTTCCGATTGTTGGAATCGGTGCCGTGTTTATTCCGGCAGCTATCTTCCTGTTTTTAAAAGGGCGAATTGCGGCCGGAATCTTTTTCCTTATATTTTATATCGTTCTATCCAGCACTATTGAATATTTCTTGAAACCGAAGCTGGTAGGGCGACGTGTCCAAATGCATACCCTGCTGGTTTTTCTTTCTATTATCGGTGGCTTGAAGCTTTTTGGTATTTTAGGTATCATCTATGGACCCCTTGTGGTCACCGCGTTTTTAACGTTAGCCGATATTTATGAGACCAGCTATCAAAAGATGGTTGAACCCCTCAAGGAGTGAAAATGATTACAACCGAGTCATTGCCGGAAATCAGCATCGAAAAAGAGATGAAGAAATCCTATCTTGATTACGCCATGAGTGTAATCATCGGCAGAGCCCTGCCGGATGTACGTGATGGACTCAAGCCCGTTCACCGCCGTGTTCTCTATGCTATGCAGGAGCTTAATAATGATTGGAACAAGCCGTACAAAAAGTCTGCCCGCATTGTGGGTGATGTCATCGGTAAATATCATCCCCATGGTGATGCCGCCGTTTATGATACGATTGTTCGGATGGCCCAGGATTTTTCCTTGAGATACACGTTAGTTGATGGCCAAGGTAACTTCGGATCTGTGGACGGTGACCCGCCTGCGGCCATGCGGTATACTGAAATTCGGATGATGCGGTTAGCCCATGAAATGTTAGAAGATTTGGACAAGGAGACGGTCGATTTCGTCCCAAATTATGACGAATCTTTAACAGAGCCCTTAGTGCTGCCGGCCAGAGTTCCGAATCTTCTCATCAACGGCTCTGCCGGTATTGCGGTTGGTATGGCCACCAACATCCCACCGCATAATCTTTCTGAGGTCATCGATGCACTTAAAGTGGTTATCGACAATCCGGAGATCACGTTAGAGGAACTTATTCAATACATTCCAGGTCCTGATTTTCCCACCAGCGGTATCATATATGGAACCCAGGGAATAAAGGAAGCTTATACAACCGGTAGGGGAATTATACACATTCGTGCCCGGCTGATCGTTGAAAAGGATAAACGCACCGGAAATGAAACCATCGTTGTTACGGAATTGCCGTATCAGGTGAATAAAGCCAAGCTGATTGAAAAGATTGCAGAACTGATCAGGGACAAGCAGATTGAAGGCATTCGATACGTCAGAGACGAATCCGATCGAGAAGGTATGCGCATTGCTTTGGGGCTTAAGAAAGATCAAATCGCCGGTGTAGTCATCAACCAGCTTTATAAACACACCCGCATGCAGATTACCTTCGGGATAATTTTTCTTGCCGTCGTTAAAAACCGTCCGGAATTATTGAATCTGAAGGAAATTCTGGAAAACTTTATCCTTCATCGCAAGGATATCGTTATTCGCAGGACCCGCTTTGATCTAAATAAAGCCGAAGCCCGCGCTCATGTTCTCGAAGGCTTAACGACAGCTCTGGATAATTTGGATGCGGTCGTCAATTTGATACGCAAATCCCACGCACCGGCAGAAGCCAAGGAGAAGCTGATTGAACAATTCAGCTTAACAGCGATCCAGGCACAAGCTATATTGGATATGCGCTTGCAGAGACTCACGGGTCTAGAACGGGAAAAAATTGTCGAAGAATATAAAAATGTTCTTAAAGATATTGCGCGCTTCAAAGAAATTCTCGGCAACGAACGGCTGGTATTAAATATAATAAAAGAAGAGCTGACAGAGTTGCAAGAGGACTTCGGCGATCAGCGCTATACCGAAATTGTTGAAGAAACTACGGAGATTTCTATTGAAGATATGATCGTCGAAGAAGATATGGTGATTACGATTTCCAGACGCGGATATATCAAACGAAACCCGATCACCCTCTACCGGAATCAAAGGCGCGGCGGTAAGGGCAAAACCGCCATGGGGACAAAGGAAGATGATTTTGTTGAACACTTGTTTGTGGCATCGACGCATCATACCTTTATGTTTTTCACCAATATGGGCAAGGTGTATTGGTGCAAAGTATATGACATTCCCCAGGCCGGACGAATGAGCCTCGGCAAAGCGATTGTTAACCTTTTGAATTTCGATAAGGATGAAAAACTTACTACGGTTGTGGCGGTTCCGATATTCGAACCCGGGTACCATGTCATCATGGCGACCCAAAATGGATTGATCAAAAAAACCGACTTGATGGCGTTCAGTCGACCGCGGTCGGGGGGTATTATTGCCATCAATCTATTGCCGGGTGATGAATTGATTGCAGCCAGAATTACTGACGGCACCTTGAATGTATTTTTAGGATCTTGCGGAGGAAAATCAATCCGCTTCCACGAGTCGGACGTTCGGCCATCCGGACGGGCGGCGGCCGGTGTTCGGGGAATGCGATTGGCAGCAGAGGATCGCATTGTTGGGATGGAAGTGTTAAGCCACGGCCAGACCCTGTTTGCAGTTACTGAAAATGGCTATGGGAAAAGAACATCCATTGATGAATATCCCGTTCAGAAACGCGGCGGCAAAGGTGTCATTGCCATTAAGACGACGGAGCGCAACGGACAGGTTGTCGGAATACTCTTGGTAGAAGAAGATGATGATCTCATGTTGATGACCAATATCGGTAAAATTATTCGTATGCCGATCAGAGGCATTTCGGTTATTAGTCGCAATACGCAAGGGGTCAGGCTCATGGGGATTGATGCGGATGAACGGGTTGTGGGGGCGGCGAGATTAGCTGAAAAAGAATAAAAGATGATCGGATGAGAGTGAACACTGACATAGATTTAAAAACGTTTAAAATTGGTGTTGTCGGCGCCGGAAGCTGGGGGACAGCGCTCGCCGATCTTTTGGGCAGTAAAGGATTTAAGATCGACCTCTGGGCCTTTGAAAAGGAGGTCGTTGAGCAGATTCAACAAGATAAAGAAAATAAAATTTTCCTTCCAGGGTTTTCGCTTTCTGAGAATATTTTTGCCTCCCATGATCTTCAAAAGGTTGTTAGCGAAAAAGATCTTGTTCTAATTGTGGTCCCGTCGCATGTGATGCGGGAAATAACACAACAGATGTCCGGTCATCTCTCCCAAGAAACCATTGTGGTCTCGGCTACCAAAGGAATCGAAAACAAAACCCATTTGACCATGTCAGGCGTGATCCGAGATGTTCTTCCTGAAATTCCTGAGCGATTTTTGGCAGTCATCTCGGGACCGAGTTTTGCGAAAGAAGTTGCGCAACAATTTCCAACTGTGGTGACCGTGGCGTCAAAAGATACGCAAATTGCCGGTATAGTACAATATACGTTTGTCACACCCTATTTCAGAGTTTATACCAGCGATGACATGCTCGGTGTCGAACTCGGAGGCTCAGTCAAAAATGTTATCGCCATTGCGGCGGGGGTAGTAGACGGCCTTGGCCTTGGTTTAAACACAAGAGCCGCTCTGATTACCAGAGGTATGACGGAGATCCGTCGTTTAGGAGTCAAACTTGGTGCCAACCCTCGTACGTTTACCGGCCTTGCCGGATTTGGAGACTTGGTGCTGACCTGCACCGGTACGCTGAGCCGCAACCATACGGTTGGCAAAAAGCTTGGTGAAGGAAAGAAACTGAATGCAATTTTGGCCGAAATGCGTATGGTTGCCGAGGGTGTGAAGACCGCCAAGTCGGTTTACAACTTGTCGCGCAAACTGGGCGTTGAGATGCCGATAGCCCATGAGATGTATCGTATACTCTACGAAAATCTTTCGGCCGAGGAGGCAGTATACCGCTTGATGACTCGAGATCTTAAACAAGAGCTAGATGAGAAATAGCTAAAATACACAAGTTTCGATATTCGAAATTTTGCACACGAGACAGTGCAAGCTTAGAGACATCCCCAATAAATTATTATTTGGATATGAAAAAAGATAAACCCCATAAAGGCGAAGGTCATCGACAGCGGCTGCGGGAAAGATTTCTCACTGCCGGACTGGATGGGTTCCAAGATTATGAAGTTATTGAGCTTCTTTTGACGCTTGGCACACCGCGCAAAGATTGCAAGGATAGCGCCAAAGAAGTGTTGACCCGGTTTAAAACGTTACAGGGTGTGCTTGAAGCCTCTCCAAAGGAGCTTTGTGAGGTTGCCGGTATCGGCCCAAGAAATCTATTTGGTATTAAGCTGATAAAGGCTGTCGCCGACCGATATCTTGAAAAAAAACTAATCAGCAAAGATCCCATAAATAATTCCAAGGAACTTTTTGATTATCTTTACCATAGCATCAGAGATAAAAATCGTGAATTCTTCAAAGCCATTTTTTTGGATTCAAAAAATCGCGTGATTGCAACCGAAACCCTTTCCGAAGGAACACTGACCGCAAGCAGTGTTTATCCGAGAGAGGTCGTTCATGCTGCACTTAATCATCACGCTGCCGCCCTGATCTTTGCCCATAATCATCCTTCGGGAGACTCTAAGCCATCTCAAGATGATGTTGCTATCACGAAACAACTTGTATTTGCTGGCAGAGTGATGGGCATAATGGTACATGAACACATCATCATTGGGAATAATCAGTATTTCAGCTTTGCCGATCAAGGCTATATCGCCCATATGAATCGGGAATATGAGGATCTCATTAAGAGCAACCCAACGCCTCTTTCGTGACGTCTCAGGGAATATTGTTTATTTGTTGGGAATCGAAAAACCATTGCGTGTGTATGGTATTCAATGAATCGAAAAATTAGAAAATACCCCGCCTGTTTTGGAAATCTTGAGAAAGTATTCCCCATGGGAAAGGACGGTCTGCGTCATACGCCGGAAGATTGTTTTCCCTGTCTGCATAAAACGGATTGTTTAAGAGCGGCCATCCGGGGGAAAGAAGGGCTTAAAGTCCACGAAGAACATATTGATCGAGCCTATGAATCGGGCAGGATAGGCTTTATGGAAAGATGGTCTAAAAAAAAGGATATTCATCGCCGGAAGAAAAAATGTTTGTGAACGGATAATGGGCCTATCACCCACTTCCCGAAAATTTGTAATTTATATTGATAGATTCAACCGTCGCTGGCCGAGAAGTCTCGAGACTTTATCCTGTTTCAAAAATCGCCATAACTCATCGTTTTTCTAAAATATCTGGCTTTATATACTCACGAAATCATGCTATAATGCATGCATAAAATTCAAGTCAATGAGATCATTCTATTTTATAAGGATACATTCGAATGGTTGATCATTTATTAATTTTAAGACGTTATGGGAGCCGCAATTGGCCTTCTGGAATTATAGAGAAGAGCTAAGTCAAATAGACCGCATAAGGCGATCTTACTACGAGCTTTTAAGGGACGAACTGGATCAACTGTTGCTGCAGCATGCCCTGATCGACTCGTATAATAATTTCCGAAGTCAGAATATTGCGTTTCCTTTTGTAGAAAAACGAGAATTAAAGCCACGAGCGCGAATACCGGATAAAGAATATGAATGCCAAAATACGTTTCTTGTGATTTTTGTTGAGGAAACCATACCGCCTGAACATAAAAAATACATACGGTTTTTCGATCAAAATAAAACCACCAAGACCAATCTTCTACGCTCCAAAACCCTTCCCTTGTCTGATAAATTTGATCGGAACTGGAAATACTTCGAATCCCATCAATTTCGAAATTTTATAAAAATATTGCTGCCCATCGATTATGCGCTGCTTATTCAAAGAGATCCAGCCAGCAAATTAAGAAACCGATATGGCCTCTCACATTTTTATGTCCGTATTGACTGGCCGATCACCGATGCGGCCGAAGACCTTGCGAGACATCTTCGCTATATTTCCAAGGATATTTTTGAAAAAGGGGATAAGTACGCCGAAGATATTCAAAAAAAGTTTTTTGAGTATTATGGCTTACCGGTAATGTCCGGCGGCAGGCGAACGGCGGCTATTGTGGCTGCACAGTATTTGAAGCGGATCCCGGGAATCACTACGGTGTATGCCGGCAGCAGTGAATCACGCGCACTGATACGTATTTCGGAGCGGGGGATTTCAAAATCGGTTCTGATGAAATTTTCGGCAGAGGACCTGGAACACGTTGCAGAATCCAATAACCTGGCACTGCAGACATTCAAGAAAAACTATGTCATAGCCCGTGAAAAAGAGAGCTGCATTTGTATTTTTCAGGCAACCTACCTAAATACCTATCACGCCAGAGCTCCAGAGGATGGTAAATTACGTGAAATAAAGCCTGATTTGAATTGGGTAACTGTCGGAGAAGAACACATCCTTCCAAAACCAGGCGTAAAGAAATATCCTCCGTTGCCATTAAATGTCATCTATACTGAAACAATCCATTCTTAAATTCCCTAATCCCTCAATTCCATCTACATCTCCTTCATCATTGCTGTTTCATCACAATCGGGAAATTTTACACAGATGATACAATCACTCCAAATTTTTAACGGAAGCTCTGACCTATTTATCTGGACAAAACCAAATTTTTCAAAAAACTCCGGCTTATACGTCAAGGTAAAAACTTTTGCGATATTAAACGATCTGGCCTCATCAAGAACCGTTTCAGTGAGTTTCATACCGATATTTTTTCCTAAATAGTCAGGATGCACGGCCAGTGATCGTATTTCAGCAAGGTCCTCCCAACAAAATTGGAGCGCACAGCAACCGATGATTTTTCCATTGGATTTATCTTCATATACGGTAAAATCTCGGACATGATCGTAAAGTTCACTTAGGGGGCGCGCTAGTAGTTCTTCACGTTTGCCGTACTCATGCAAAAGTTCATGGATTGCTTTTATATCTTTAATTGTTGCTTTTCGAATCATTGCAAGTTGGTTTTAGAACTAAAATTTGAGCTAAACACGATACGATGGTCCTCATTTGCTGCAAACTAGTAGTTTTTGGGTTCTGTCCCTTTTTTAAAAAGTGCGGAGACGGTATGCGGCGAGTTTCCCGATGCAACTCGCCCGGTTTTAAGGTCCATGCGTATCTGGACAACATCATCGGGAATGTCAAAATATTGATTGAATTCGTTGGCAAGTGCAGCATCCATAAATTCGATCCATATCGGCAATGCTGCTTTTGCACCCGTTTCCTTATCACCCAATGTTTCTCCCAGATCATTGCCCACCCAGACGCCTGTTGCAATTGACGGCGAAAAGCCAATAAAAAGTGCATCTTTATAATTACTCGTGGTACCGGTTTTGCCTCCGATTGGACGACCGATAACGCGAGCTTTCCTGCCGGTACCTTCCTGGATAACGCCTACGAGCATATTGGTTACGATTGCGGCTGCTGAGCGCGACATCACCAACCTTTTTTGAGGCTTTACCCGCCAGATCACCCGTCCCTGACGATCCATTACTTCTATGACGCCGTAAGGTTTTATTTTTTCTCCTCTATTCGGGAATACCGCGTAAGCAGAGGTCAAATCAATTAAGGTGACTTCGGATGTGCCTAGAGCAAGCGATAAGTTTGGATCAAGGGGAGATTCAATACCGAGACTGTGACCAAATTGCGCAACAGAATATGACCCCAACATTTCCATGAGTCGCACGGCAGGAACGTTTTGAGAAACAACCAATGCATCGCGTAAAGTCATTTCTCCCCTATAATCGTTAGAAAAGTTCTCCGGCCGCCAGTCTTGTCCATTTTTCGCCCCTCTAAAGACAATAGGCGCATCGAGAATCATTTTATTTTGGGTGAATCCCTTCTCGATAGCATACGCATAAGCAATAGGTTTAAATGCAGAGCCCGGTTGCCTTTGAGCGTTGGCTGCTCTGTTATAGCTGCTTTCATTATAATCCCTGCCGCCTACCAAGGCCAATATTCCACCGGTGTGCACATCCAAGGAAACAAGTGCGGCTTGAGGATAGGGATCCTTCAAATCTTGCTTTTGCATTCGCTTTTCAAGTGCTGAGAGTCCATTTGCTATTGCGCGTTCTGCCGCTTGTTGGAGGTTGAATTTGAGCGTTGTAACAATGGAAAGCCCCCCTTTATATAGCCTGGATGCGCCGATGGTATCTTCCAGAAAATGTTTAACATAATCCACGAAATAGGGTGCCGTAAGTGTCGTTAATTCAGATGCGCTGAGTCGAAGTTTTTCCTTGATTGCGTGATGAAAAGCCGTGTCATCTATAATTCCGGTACCCCGCATTTGCCTTAAAACGATATTCCTTCGTTTTATCGCAAGTTCTTTGTTGACCAGCGGCGAATAGCGCGAAGGTGATTTCGGCATACCCGCTACTAGAGCGCATTCAGAAATTGTTAACGCCTCCACGGATTTGCCGAAAAATATCTTGGCTGCCGATTGTACGCCATAGGCACCGCTGCCAAAATAAACCTGGTTGAGGTACAGTTCCAAGATCTCATTTTTGGTATAGCGGCGTTCCAATTGGAAGGCCAAAATCGCCTCTTTGATTTTGCGCACCAAGGTCTTACGAGGTGTCAGAAAGAGCGTCTTGGCTAATTGTTGGGTAATGGTACTGGCGCCTTCAACAAACTCGCCGGCCCAGATATCTTTGATGATGGCTCTCGCAATTCCTTTTAGGTCGACTCCGCTGTGCTTATAAAATTTGCGGTCTTCCGTAGCTACCAACGCGGCTTTTAGATATTCCGGGATTAGGTTTAAAGGAACGGGCTCTCTTTTTTCCGAAAAAAGCTCGGCTAACAGGACTTTATCGGCTGAATAGATACGCGTGACGGTATCCGGTTTAAAATCTTCAAGTGAGCGAATTTGCGGAAGATCGTGGGTTAATGCGATAAATGCCCCTGCGAAAGCGCCTGACAGCGCACCGATCAATAAGATAAGCAAAATTGCAATTTTTTTTTTAGTGAGCCGGATTTTCGTCATTTCGGATTATTTAATTTTCGGAAGAATATCCATTCTAAATTAGAATAAATAGTTACGGTTTCCTTTTTCAATACTAGTTAAAACATACAAAAAATAAATGGAAAAAGCAAAAGCAAAAGATAGGGCCAAAGCAGAGATACGTTTAAAAGAATTAGTAAATACTTGATTGAATTGAAATAGTATGCATATTAGTGTATGCAATAATCTCAATTTATTATAACTTTCCAATGTTTATTTGACCTACGCTTTTTTGTGGAGATATAAATATCCGATGATCAATCTGAATGTTGAGGAATTAAGAGCCGAAATGATTTTGGCCAAACCGGTTTACAATCATCAAGACTTACTCCTATTGGAAGCTGGTGCAAAAATAACCGAAAAAAATATCCGCATGTTTAAGTCATGGGGAGTGACGGCGGTCTGGATCAAAGGTGATTCCTCGGACGATAACTCCAAGGATATGCGATCTGATGCCGAAAGCCGAGAGGTGTTTGAGATCGAACTAAGAGAAAGATTTGCCGATGTCTTGGATAATCCAGTTATGTTAGAGATTATGCGAGCGACCCGCAATGTGTTAAGCAAGCACTTAAATGAGAAAGATGAGAAAAAATGAGTACACCTGATTTGAACCGAATCATCGGAAAGATCGAAGATCTTCCCACGCTTCCGCGCACTGTGTTAAAAATCACCGAACTTGTCAACAACCCCAGGTCTTCCGCAAAGGACCTCGCCAGGATTATTACGGATGATCAGGTATTGACGGCGAGACTTTTAAAACTTGTGAATTCCTCATTTTATGGATTTCCGCAACGCATATCCACCGTTACCGGTGCCATTGTATTGCTTGGATTTGATGCGATTCGGAATTTGCTTTTGACGACTTCCGTTTTTGAAATGTTTACCAATGGTAAGAAAGCTGGCAAACTTAATCAGGAAAAGTATTGGGATCACTCAGTAGGATGTGCGGTGGGGGCCAAAGTTATCGGAAATGCATTGCGACACGATAAGATAGAGGAACTTTTTGTATCCGCTCTGCTCCATGACATCGGCAAAATCGTGGAGATGATGTTTATACCGGAAGAATTTTCGAAAATAACCGCTTATGTCAATCGGAGACATACGTTAATGCGTGTCGCCGAAGAGGCATTATTAGGTTACACCCATGCCGAAATTGGAAAATGGCTGGCGGAAAGGTGGAACCTACCCCCAAAGTTGATCAGCATAATTGCCCATCATCACCAACCGAGTGCCGCCGGCCAATTCACTCTGGAAGCTGCGATCGTTCATCTCGCCGACATCCTTTGCCGGGCGCTGAATATTGGATCAGGCGGAGATGATAAAATTCCGCCACTGGATGTATTCGCCTGGGAGTTGCTCAAAATAAAGACACAAGCCATCGAACCAATTATGCAAGAAATAAAAAAGGAGTTTGATGAGATTAGTATGTTTATTACCTATACGCCATAACCCTAAAGGAGTAAGGCCCGCTTTTTATCTCATATTTTCTGTGCTGTTTGCGAAATGTAACTTTGCAATTTGCAAATTGCATATATTGATTGTGTTGTGCGAGGCGAACGGTAAAATGAATACGACCGAACCTGTTTTTGAATGAGATGATGCAGGACGAAAATTTTATGTAATTGATATTATTATAATTTATTTCATAGTGATTCATTCCATAATACCATAACCTACGCTGCCGATGGATTTTTTCGGACACGATCATCCATTTAGCTCAGCAGATAACTTGTAACAAATCACCATAATCCAAACATTTATTTCGCAAATTGCGAGAAACTAGGCATTTTATGCCTAGCATATGGTTTGATTTTACCCCCAATTTAATAGCATCAAAAAATTTCCGTAGGCAAAAATCAACTGAGTTCAAAATATCATTCCCACAAAATATAGTAGCAACCTATCTCCAAGTTATACCTCATATAGGGAACTTTAAGAGATATGGGTAATTTGATTGACAGCCGGAGTGGTTGGAAAGATAATTGGATCTCATCGCGGCATGGATATTGCTACCAGATTTATCGCTTTTTCATTATCTTCCCTTCGATTTAAATTAAATCAAAACTTAAAATTTAATATACAAGATATTATAATAATTTAAAATATTTTATCTTCATTAATTTAAGGAGGAGGATGTGGGTAATTTCGCTGTCGGCAAAAAAATATCGGAGGAAAGTGAACTCTTTGTAAAGAATTCGATAGTGCTCGAGCGATTAAAAGATGAATATCGGTTTAACGATATCATCGGCCAAAGTGAAAAAATGCAAGATGTCTTCCGGCTCGTTGAAAAGGTGTCAGATTGCGACAGTACCATTCTGATTACCGGGGAAACGGGGACTGGAAAAGGATTAGTTGCCCGTTCCATTCATCAAAACTCCCAGCGCAGAAATAAGCCGTTTATTTCCATTAATTGTGGCGCCATACCTGAAAATTTGTTGGAAAGTGAGTTGTTCGGACATGTCCGCGGTGCGTTTACCGGTGCAACCACCTCAAAACAGGGAAAATTCGAGCTGGCCAATGGTGGTACTGTCTTCCTGGATGAGATTGGAGATATGAGCCAGGATCTGCAGGTAAAAGTGCTGAAGGTATTGGAAGAAGGGGAATTTGAGCAAGTCGGTGGATCAAAGACCATTAAAGTTGATGTGCGTATCATTGCCGCTACCCATCGTTATCTGGCCGAAGAAGTTCAACGCGGCAATTTTCGCGATGACCTTTTTTATCGATTATATGTAATACCTTTAAATCTTCCTTCGCTCAGAGATCGCAGATCGGATATACCCTATCTCGTTTCGTATTTTCTGGAAAAATCAAATCGCAATAATAAAAGGCAGATCAGAGGTATTTCAAAAGAGGCTTTGGAACTGATGATTAGATATTCTTGGCCCGGTAATGTTCGAGAGTTGAAAAATATGGTGGAACGACTGGTGGTCTTGAAGGGAGACGGTGAAATAACCGTGCGAGATCTCCCAACTGAACTTAAATCTACCAATAGCTATGAAGCACCGGGGATAATTGAAATCACCGATGATGGCATTTGTCTAAACAGTGCCGTCACTGAATTCGAAAAAGCGTTAATCCTGCAGTCATTAGAAAAAACGAAATGGGTGAAAAATAAAGCCGCCAAACTTCTTCATTTAAACCGAACCACTTTGGTGGAAAAAATAAAACGCCATCAATTACAACCTTGTAATTCATAAGACTGGATGATTATTCATTTCCTTTCGAGCTGCCCGCCTCTTGGCAAGGGGCACCCCCCAGGACGATCAGCTCGTTAATTCCAATACATTTCCGATGTTCTCCATATTTCAGTAATTCTTTAAAGCCCACATGCCACTGATCTGGTTCTAACATTACTCAACGTCGCCGCTGAACATTCTGTCGGCCCCCATGTATGGATCCCTTTAAAGTGGACTTATGCATGTGAACAAAGGACGCAGCTTTTTCAAAAAAACCAGTTGGTGCTGCGTCAATGCGGTGACATCTGGCCGGGAAATATTAGCCTTATTTTCTTGCCAAGGATCAATATAATAGGCTGATATTATTAATAAGAATATATTTGTCAAAGCACAAAAAGAGAATACCGGTCAGTGGCATGATATTTGCTCCAAATCAACACCTGGTGAACGAGGGAGGCACGTTTGAAGGCGGTCATGGCTATGGTCAATCGATGAAAATATACGAAAAATTTCGGGTTCTTATTTGAAACCCGTTTACCAATTGATCTCCATTCCAAAAAATCAGCAGATGTGATCTTTCAGCCTACGAAACCATCATGCGAATGCAAGTCTAAATTGGAGAATGATAATGGGTATGCGTCAGTTTTTGCTTCAATTAAAGACGTTATTCCAAAACCTTAGCCCGGGTAAACGGATCACAATATTCATTCTTATTTTTGTGACCTTAGCCGGTTTTAGCTTTTTAATGATGTGGACCGGAAGAGCTGATTTCCAGCCGCTATACACTAAATTGGATCCAGAAGATGCCGGCCTAATATTGAGTAGATTGAAAGAGCAAAAAATACCCTATCGAATCTCTGGCGATGGGAATACTATTCTAATTCCCCAGGAACGCATTTACGAGGCAAGAATAAATTTGGCTTCGGAAGGTTTGCCCCAAGGAGGTCATGTTGGTTTTGAGGTTTTTGATAATACCAAGCTCGGAATGACCGAATTTGCTCAGAATGTGAACTACCAGAGAGCCTTGCAGGGTGAATTAGCGCGCACCATCAATCGATTTTCAGAGGTCGAAAGCTCTAGAGTTCATATTGTAATGCCCGAAAAATCATTGTTTATTGAAGATGAAGAACCTGCAACGGCATCTGTTGTTTTGAAGTTGCGTCCAGGCAGATGGTTAAGTCAGAATCAAGTCAGCGGTATTATTCACTTGGTTTCATCAAGTGTGCCACGACTAGCGCCTGAGAACGTGACAGTTGTTGACAGCAACGGTAAACTGCTATCGGGAGTTAAAGAGCAATCTACTCTCGGCGCACTCAGCTCTGATCAGCTAGAGTATCAAGCTAGAATGGAACAAACATTAGAAAACAGAATTAAGACAATGCTGGAAAAGGCTCTTGGCCTAAATAAAGCGATTGTGAGAGTATCGTGCGCCTTGGATTTTAAACAGCAGGAGAAAACCGAAGAGCGTTTCTATCCGGATAATAGAGTCGTGCGCAGTGAACAATTGTTTAATGAGAAAACCAGGGAGCCGGAGGCGATCCCCCAAGGTGTGCCGAAAATTCGATCGAATTCCCCCAAAGAAAATACTGAAAATACGGACACTGCTGTGAATACAACCTTTGAGAAACAGGATCGCACGGTGAAATATGAGATTGGCAAAATCACCAGTCATATTTTAGAACCGGTTGGCGAAATGAAACGCATTTCGGTGGCGGTTCTGGTTGATGGAGGCTATAAGCGTATCGAAAAAGAAGGCGAAACGTTTGAATTGAAGTATATTCCGAGAACTCCTGAAGAAATGCGTAAGCTTGAAAATATTTGTAAACGCGCTGTAGATTTCGATCCCGAAAGAGGAGATAAGGTAGAAGTTGTTAACATACCATTTGAAACCACGAAACTCATCGATAGCGAAGATACCGATCAAACGGAAGGATGGCTTTCCCGCTTAAAATTGTATCAACCGTATTATAAGTTTACCTTTTTAGGCCTTTTCCTATTTTTGTCTTTTATCTTTATTATTCAGCCATTGGTTAAATGGTTAACCGAACACTCAATAGGGGAGATGGAAATCATAAAGCAGCTACCAAAAACGGTGGGGGAGATTGAAAGTGAGTATGACAACGATGAGAAGCGTTTGAGCTTCAGAGATCAGGCTTCACGGCTTATCACCAGCGATAATGAGTCATCTTTAGGGGTTATGCGCGACTGGTTAAAAGAAAAATAATATGGAAGCGAATAAATTATCAGGATCATTAAAGGTGGCCATCCTCATTCATTCTATGGGCCGGTCGGCAGCCGAAAGTATCCTTACCAGACTCACAGAAGAAGAAAAAAAGTTGGTCAGCCGACATCTGGCTCAGATGGGAAATGTATCGCCCGATGTCGTCGAACAAGTGGCCGAGGAATTTACCAATCGGGCAAAGCTTATCAAATTAAACCAAAGGAAGGCGATCTCAAGGTCGGAAAACGATAAGATAGCAGTACATGCATCAAGCACTTCAGCATCGGATTTCCCCGGATTAAAGGCAATTCTTTCGCTCAGTGCGGATGAAATATTTGACTTGATCAAAGATGAACATCCTCAGACCATCGCTATCATTTTAATTCATTTAGATACCGCTGTTGCCAGTAACGTTCTATCTAAACTGCCCAATCAAATTAAAGGCGATGTAGCCGTGCGAATAACCAGCTTGAATAGAGTCAATGCGGGCATTGTTGAAGAAATCAACGAAGTGTTCAAAGAGATTTTGAAAAATAAGAAGACAGTTATTTCCAATCTGTCCGGGGGTGTCGATCGGCTGGCTAAAATTTTGAATCAAGCCGATGAAATCTCAAGCGATTTTATTTTAAATGAAATCGAAGATGTCGATTTGGAACTCGCCACCGAAGTCAAACAAAAAATGTTTGTATTTGAAGATATGGTCTTGGTGAATGACAGAGGTTTCCAGAAACTCCTCCGAAAGGTTGAAACTGCTGAACTTGCGATTGCCTTAAAAGTTGCTTCTGAGGAGGTAAAAGAAAAGGTTTTCCGAAATATGTCCGAAAGGGCAGGTGAGATGCTGAGAGAAGAAATGGAAGATATGGGACCTGTAAGGATGAAAGAAGTCCTCGACGCACAACAAAATATAACACGTATCATCCAAGAAATGGAAGTCCGAGGAGAACTCATTATCAGTGGCCGCCGAGAAGAAGAAATCATTGTCTAGTTCTAGCAATAAAAACATTGATACGTTGGACAGAAATTTTAGATTACATTATTTCCCGGACATCCCCGTGGATGACATATCTGGCAACCAAAGCTGTCTGTCCAGAGAAAATCGTTTTAAGCGCAGCGATTTCAAAAACCTTGATCCATCTTGTCCAGATCCAATCGAGAATGCAGGGGATAATGAAATAGTAAGCAGTACGTCTACTGATGAGGAAATCGAAAAACAGGCCTATCAAAGAGGGTTCGATGAGGGGCAGAAGGCGGCTATTGAATCGCGATCTCAAGAGATCGAACCGGTGTTAAAAAGCCTCCATCAGGCATTTGTGCAACTTCAAAACTTACGAACAGAAATTTATAAGACAATTGAAAAAGAAGTCGTGAAACTGGCATTAGCGATTGCACGAAAAGTCATCTGTCAGGAGGTAAAAACCAATAAAGACGTTGTGCTCTGCGTTGCGAAAGAGGCATTAAGCAAGATCGAGGTCCCAGGTGAAATTAAGGTAAAGCTTAATCCCTCTGATCTTCAATTCATTAAAGAAACTAAAGACCAACTCACCCATTTTCTCTACAATATTGAAAATGTTACCTTTGAGGCCGAAGCGTCCATATCCAGCGGCGGGTGTGTTATCGAAACAAATCTGGGTGAAATCGATGCACGCATTGAAAAACAGTTTAACGTCGTAGAAGAAATGTTTCAATCCGAAATGGACAGATCGGCGTTAGGGGATAGAGAGATGGAGTAGTATGAGTCCAGCAATTCGCTTAGACAGGTATTTTAGCTGTTTGGATGATGCTTGTCCTGTTCGGGCCAATGGACAAGTCACTAAGGTCATCGGTATTGTTATCGAAGCACGGGGTCCGGTATCAAGGCTGGGTACTATTTGTGATATCTTTACCAAAGAGGATCATAAAAAAATTATCGCCGAGGTTCTGGGATTCAGAGATAATAGGGTCTTAATGATGCCATTGGAAGAAATTCAGGGCATCGGTCCCGGCAGTCGGGTGGTGGCCAGAAAAGAAAAAGCAACCATAGCAGTGGGACCTGGGCTATTAGGTCGGGTTATCGATGGACTCGGCAATCCCATAGACAGTAAAGGGCCTATATCCGTTGAAACTGAATATCCAATTTATGCTAATGCGATTAATCCGCTCTTACGCCGACGAATTAACCAGCCGCTAGATTTGGGCATTCGTGCCATTAACGGTCTTTTAACCGTTGGATGCGGTCAGCGTATGGGAGTATTTTCGGGTTCGGGTGTAGGCAAGAGCGTGTTGTTGGGGATGATTGCCCGGAAAACCAAAGCCGATGTCAACGTTATCGCGTTGATTGGTGAACGGGGTCGGGAAGTAAATGAATTTATTCAGAAAGAACTCGGCCCTGAGGGTCTTCAACGCTCGGTTATTGTGGTGGCCACATCTGATCGACTGCCGTTAATTCGAATGCGTGGAGCCTTTATTGCAACAGCTATCGCCGAGTATTTCCGGGATCAGGGTAAGCATGTCAATTTTATGATGGACTCTGTTACGCGATTTGCGATGGCCCAACGGGAGATTGGCCTCGCCCTGGGAGAGCCTCCGACGACAAAAGGATATACCCCCTCTGTGTTTACCTTACTGCCGAAGTTGCTGGAAAGAGCAGGCACCTCTGATAATCGGGGTACGATTACAGGTCTGTATGCCGTTCTGGTCGAAGGTGACGATCCCAACGAACCGATTGCAGATGCGCTGCGATCGATACTGGATGGGCACATCAATTTGATTAGGGACCTGGCCATGCAAAATCATTATCCCGCCATTGATGTTCTCACCAGTATCAGTCGGGTTATGGATGATATTATCAGTCCTAAGCACAGGGAAAATGTGAACAAAATAAAGAATACCTTGGCTACTTATCGGAAGGCAGAGGATTTAATCAATATCGGTGCCTATGTTAAAGGTAGTAATCCCAAAATTGATTTTGCCATCGATATGAATGAAAAGATCAATGCATATTTAAAACAGGCTATTGATGAATACGTGAGTTTTGAAGAAAGCATCCAACAATTGGAAAATTTGTTTAGATAGGATCTGCCAAGGCGAAACTATATGTATAAATTTAATCTGCAACCGTTATTAAACCATCGATATTACCAGGAAGAAATCCTACAAAAAGAATTTGCGGAATCCAAAAAATACCTAACCGAAGAGCAGGAAAAACTGCGAATTATCAAACAAAAAAAGCGTGAATATTCACAAGAACTGCAGCAGAGGCAAAGAAACGATTTTACTGTCTCAGAGCTAATATTATACTTTAGATATCTCGATCGATTATCGAAAGATCTTGACAACCAGAAGCACCGGGTTGCGATCGCCGAAAAACAATTCAACCAAAAGCGCAAGGATTTAATTGAGATCATGAAAATGCGAAAAATGCTGGAAAAATTAAAAGAAAAAAGATGGAAAGGCTTCCAGTATCGAATGTTAAAAAAAGAGCGCGATTCTATGGATGAGATAGCGGCAAAACAGATCAATTGAAAACGCAGACACCTAAGAAACCAAAAAAATACTTTCTGATGAGGACATGTAAACGTGATTAAGGTGACCCGATTAAATGATTCGGTCTTAGTGATAAATGTGGAAATGATACAATCTTTGCAAGCAACACTGGATACTGTCATTACATTTACAAACAACGATAAATTAATGGTCAAAGAGCCTGTGGAGGAAGTATCGTAAAGAATTTTGGCATATCAGCGTTCGGTGAACTTAAAATCCTTGGCTGAGGTGAGGGATAAGAAGAATATGACCCAGGAAATCGCCCAAAAACCGCCAACCTGTTGACAAACAACGCTTAGAATTGACGCGGAAATCAATTTTCCCAAACAAATAGACGATTACTTTGCGATCACCTTTGGTGCCTATTCAATTTCGAAATCCTATCCGACATCTGCAATATTATTTTTTATAATAATTTCAGACAATTATATATTTACAGACTAATCGCAGAATTTCAATATTCCCCCTAGCCTTGTGGCATAATACTTGCTATTTTTAGATGATCTTTAGGTTTTGAACGTTTCTATCAAATGATATTGATCGATTTTGAGGTGCCAGGAAATTTAATGAACCATTGGCCGATTTGAAACACCAATGGTCTGCACTCTGGGCATATATGATTCTTGTCGATATACGTTCATATTAGAAGAGGGTGAAAAAGTGGACATTGCAACACTTATTGGTATTGTAATTGCCTTTGGCCTGGTCTTCATCTCAATCCTAATGGGGGGTGATGGCACCTGGTTTATAAATTATCCTTCGGTGATGATCGTTTTAGGCGGAACAATGGGGGCAACACTTTTAGCATATCCACTAAAAGATGTATTAAGTGTAATTACTGTTACCAAAAACGTATTTTTGCATCGTTCACAATCAGCCAGTGAATTGATTCCTTTGATGGCTATGTTTGCCAAAAAGGCACGGAAGGAAGGAATACTTTCTTTTGAATCCCAATTAAAAGATATTGAAGATTCTTTCCTGGTTAAAGGAATTCAGATGGCGATTGATGGAATGGAGTCAAGGGCGATCGAAGACGTAATGACAACAGAGATCATCTATTTAGAAGAACGACACAAATTAGGATCTGAAATATTTACCACCATGGGTACATTTGCTCCAGCAATAGGAATGCTTGGAACGATTATAGGATTGGTTCAGATGCTGATGCAGATGGAAGATCCAAGTCAAATTGGTGCGCCTATGGCCCTAGCACTTCTTACAACATTCTATGGTGCGCTACTGGCAAATCTTCTTTTTCTGCCAGTTGCTAGTAAACTTAAGACCCGCAGCAAGCAGGAAGTATTAATTAAACAGATGGTACTTGAAGGGGTCATTTCCATCCAGTCCGGTGATAATCACCGCATTGTGGAACAAAAGCTAAAAGCGTTTTTAGCTCCAAAGGCCCAGCTGGTGGCAACGGAGAACCTTTAAAAGCCTAATTTGGTTTACAATTATCGGCGTGAGCAAAAAAAGTAAAAAAATTGACTTAAAGAAATCAGAAGAGTCTTCCGGAGAAGGCTGGCAAATTATCTATACCGGCTTTATTCTCATTTTGTTATGCTTTTTCATCATGCTATCCTCCTTTTCCACGATGGAGAAAGCAAAAATAATGAGATTCGTCAGGGCCTTTGTAAACGCAGTAAGTATCTTACCAGGAGGACAAAAATTTGATTTAGGCACAGCGGTCATGCCTATTTCAAAAGATATGCTCGACAATAAAAGTGAGCTTGCAAAAATTTTCGAAGAACTAGAATTGCTTGTTGGAGAACATAGTTTAACTAATGACGTGAGTCTTTCTTATTCTTCGAGAGGACTTGTTATGCGGTTATCTGAACATACTCTGTTTGATTTAGGAGTCGTAAGCCTTTCGCCTGAGTCAATATCTTTACTCCAAAGAATTGGAGCTGTTATTTCAAAAACGACCTATCGTGTTCAAATTGAGGGTCATACGGATAACCTTCCAATCAATACTGAAAAATTTCCATCTAATTGGGAATTATCAACGGCTCGGGCGGTTAATGTCCTCAGATATTTTATCGATGCCCACAGAATATCTCCGCACAGATTATTTGCAGTCGGATTTGGTGAGTATCAGCCGCTGGTTTCAAACGCTACGCCTGCTCAACGTGCAAAGAATCGAAGAGTAGAAATTATATTTATTGCCAATGATGAAGAGACGCTGCCGGTTGATGAGCGAGAAAAAAAAACGAATGAAAAATTCGGAAATTGAGCAACAAAGTACCACCGGTTGGCTAACCACATTTAATGATTTAATAACGCTATTGCTGGTTTTTTTCGTTTTTCTATTTTCGATGGGCACGATAGATACAAAAAAAATCAAAGATTTTCACTACGCTCTACAAAGTGGTCTCGGTATTCTAAAAGAAGGCAAAAAGGTTTCAGTTGATATTAAAGAAAAGAGATTCGTTGATGATATGTCCCACGTGATGACGCAGCCTGAAGGTGAGGCGAATTCGGAAAAAAGGCGCCGGATGGAAAGTTTAATTGAAAATACGATCAATACAATTGATGCGGATTCAGGAATCCAGGTAACATATACCAAACAAGGGGTGAAATTTACTGTTGAAGACGCCGTCTTATTTGATTTTGGACGGGCTGAAATAAATTCAGAGGCTTTTCAATTTTTAGATAAAATTGCAGGCGTCGTCAAAACACTCCCATATCCGATCAGGGTTGAAGGTCATACCGACAATGTGCCTATCAAAACCAAGCATTTCCCTTCCAATTGGGAACTCTCCATTGCAAGGGCAGTCAATGTTGTTAAATACCTGGCCGAGAAATGTAATTTAAACCCCCGTCGGCTTTCAGCTGCTGGATATGGTGAATCAAAACCGGCAAAACCTAATAATACAACATCAAATAGAACCAAAAACCGACGGGTTGAAATTGTATTGATAACGGAGGGCTACAAGTAAGATGTCGAATAAGATACTATTCGTGTCTATTTCTATTTTATTAGTTTTGACAATAGGATTAGGAGTAGGTCTATACATGATGTGGAATAAGCTCTCGGTCCTAGACACCCAGGGTAAATTTATTACAAAAAGAAAACCCGATAAAAGCCTTTCTGATTTAAATATAGGGCCAATCTTTTCACTGGATACGTTTATTGTCAATCTTGCTGATCCGGGTGGGAATCGTTATTTAAGAGTTACAATGGATCTGGAGTTAGATAACGAAAAACTTCAAAAAGAAATCATTAAACGTTTGCCTCAAATAAAAAACCAGGTTCTGATGATACTTCCCACTAGACGTTTTGAAGACATTAGCACGACTCAGGGGAAAATCGATTTAAGAAATGAATTAATTAATCAGATCAATAGTCTTTTATCACGAGGCCACATTTCGAATATTTATTTTAAAGAGTTTGTGGCTCAATAAACGGTTATTCTAATATGGTTGATCAGATATTAACTCAAGAAGAAATAGATGCTCTCCGATCAGCTATGAATAAAGGAGATGTTGATCTTAAGGAGCAAAATAAGAAAAAAACCGAAGCTGTCTCTTACAGCCTTACGACTCATAATATAATTCTGTGCGATCAATTTTGCGCATTGGAAGAAGTTTATGACAAATTTAGTACTCTAATAAGTCAGATGCTTTCATTTACGTTGCAACGCGCTATAGAAGTCGAATTCGTATCGGCGGAGATGGTAAAATATCAAGAATTCATTGGCGAATTTTCCAGTCCGACAAGTTTCCAGATTTTTACTATGCATCCGCTTATCGGATCTGCTTTACTGGCAATCGAATCAAGGTTAGTTTTTTCTTTAATTGATTGCATGTTCGGCGGAAATGGCAAACCGACGACAACGCTTAGAGACTTTACACTTATTGAAGAGCGAGTGATTAAGAAGCTTACCCAAGATATATTGAGTAAACTTGAGGATGCATGGGTCAGTGTTTATCGGATTAAGATCTCTTTAAAAAAAACAGAAACCAGACCCGAGTACGTGCACCTGTTGGCTCCGGATGATTCAATGATAGATATTGTTTTTTCTATAAAAGGAGAAGAATTTAACGGAAATATGCATTTAGGTATTTCCTATCTGACACTGGAGCCGATAAAGGAAAAGCTTTCGGCGAAATACTTGCAGAAAAAAGATATGGAACGCAGGTGGGATTCACAGCTCCAAAAGTTATTAAATCATACCCCGGTTACACTCATCGCTGAACTGGGCAGAACGACGAAGACCGTCAGGCATTTATTGGATCTGCATATTAATGATATTATAAAGCTGGATAAGGGACCCGAAGATTTGATTACCATTAGTGTAGATCACGTACCTAAATTTATGGGTTATCCCGGCATTATTAAGGGAAACCGCGCAGTTGAAATTGCGAGATTATTTTAGAAAAATGGAGGCAAAAACTAGATATGGTTGCAGCCGATGAAAATAAAGAGCGGTTGGATCCCCAGAGTGCCGATTCCCAAAAAAAGTCTGAAAAATCTCAGTCAAATACAAACGACAGGTCTCCTGAAATTTCAGGTTCGCAAAGAGAGTTCGGTATCCATTCATCCATCCATCTGGACTTCATTTTAGATGTTCCGATTGAGGTGACGGTTGAACTGGGTCGGGCTAAACTTTTGGTTAATGAATTGCTTAAGCTTGGACAAGGTTCGGTCATTGAACTGTCTAAACTTGCTGGTGAAACCTTAGAAGTTTTAGCGAATCAAAAGCTGGTTGCTAGAGGTGAAGTTGTGGTCGTAAACGATAAGTATGGGGTTCGGCTTACCGAGGTCATCAGCCCAATGGAGCGCGTTGAGAAACTAAGATGAATACGTCACCTGATATGATAACTATCGTGATGAAGATGTTCGCTGCCTTAGGAGTTGTCCTTGGCGGACTGTTTGTTGCTTTTTATTTAAGTCGGCGTGTTTCTAAACTTCAAACCGCAGGTAATAAAGAAACCTTGATAAGAGTTTTGGCAAATAAATTTATCGGACTAAAGAAAAATATCTGTGTGGTCGAAATACCCGGAGCACTTTTGATATTAGGCATCACCAGTAAAAATATTACGCTGCTGACCAAAATAGAAGATGATGCGATTCTCGAAAAAATTCGTCAAGACCAATCTGCTCAGGGAACACTTTCTTTTTCGGAACATTTGAATAAAATTACTTCGCGATTTAAATCATATAAAAATGGTCAGCGCTAAGGCATTGGCCCAACATGAATGTTTTGGTTGTGGAGTATCGAGTTGCTGAACTGTTTGCAAGTTAAAATCTATAAATGGCATACCGTCTGGGAGTTTTTTCCCAACTGTCTGAACAAGTCAAAAGCAATGGCAATCGTTCCGTTGAAGCTTTTCTGTATGGTAGCCATTGCTGCCGGTATCACCTTTATGGTATCGCCGGTTGATTGCTGGGGTGAGAAGTCAACTATTGAAACACCTTTTTTCACCGTCGGATTAGACCAAACAAAAAGCTTCGGAGAGCCGACTGTTATTCTGCAGATTTTCTTTTTGATGTCGGTTCTCTCCCTGGCTCCAGCTATTATGATTATGCTCACCTCGTTTACTCGGATTGTTATTGTTTTATCATTACTGCGGCGTGCATTAGGCACTCAACAGATGCCTCCCAATCAAATAATTATCGGCCTTGCCTTGTTTTTAACCTTCTATATTATGGCACCGGTTTGGCAAACGGTTAATCATAATGCCTTACAACCGTATCTTGAGAAAAAAATAGATCAACAACAAGCCTTTGATAATGCTGCGCGACCGTTAAGAGAATTTATGTTCAAGCAGACTAGAGAAAAGGACTTAGCGTTATTTGTTGATATCGCTGCGGTCAAAAGACCTAGAAATATGGATGATATTCCGACCAAAGTGCTTATTCCATCATTCATCATCAGTGAGGTCAAAACAGCGTTTCAAATCGGCCTGTTACTTTACATACCGTTTTTAATTATCGATATGGTCGTCGCCAGTGTTCTGCTTTCTATGGGAATGATGATGCTGCCACCCATCATGATTTCCTTGCCATTTAAACTTATGGTATTTGTGCTGGCAGACGGCTGGTACCTTTTGGTGGGATCTCTCGTGAAAAGTTTCTCATAAAGAAAAATATTATGACTCCTGAATTTATAACCGGATTCTTTTTTGAAGCCATAAAAACGACCATACTTTTAGCTGCGCCAATGCTTTTTGCGGGACTTGCGGTTGGATTGTTGGTCAGTATATTTCAGGCGGCTACCTCAATTAACGAAATGACCTTGACATTTATTCCAAAAATGCTGGCGGTGGCAATTGCACTGATTTTCTTTTTTCCGTGGATGGTGCATACCATGATCACCTTTATGGAAAACTTGTTTAACAACATCTCTTACTACATTCATTGAAAAACGCTGGACAAGTAATTTTCAAATATAATTAGGTTGCCCATGATATCGGTTCATATAGCATTGTCACAGCTTCAGATGTTTTTTTTAATCTTCTTGCGCATCTCTGCAATGGTGATGACCTTGCCATTGTTTAGCAGCAGGAGTATACCACTTTTATTCAAGGTTGGATTGGCCTTTTCAACAAGCATGAGTCTGTTTACTATTCTCAAATTCGAATATATACCCATTATGAGTAAAATACTTCCTTTTGCCGTTGGCGTTATCGGCGAAATCATGCTCGGAATAATTATCGGACTATCGGTTAAGCTGATTTTTGTCGGTATTCAAATGGCCGGTCAATTGGCAGGATTCCAGATGGGATTGGCTATTGCTAATGTGATGGACCCTGCCACCAGTGAGCAATTTCCCATTCTTTCTCAATACAACCATTTATTGGCTTTGCTGATTCTTGTGACCACCAATGCCCATCACTGGTTTTTACGTGCCCTGGCAGAGAGCTACCGAATGGTTCCGCCCTTTAGGTTTCACTTCAGTAATTCCTTAATGCAGCAATTGGTGGAGCTGGGAGGAAACATGTTTGTTATCGCCATTCAAGTTGGGGCTCCGGTGATTGCAGTCTTACTTTTGACGAGTGTCGCTTTTGGATTAATCGCCCGTACGGTTCCCCAAATGAATGTTTTTATTGAAGCCATGCCGCTAAAAATTGCGGTTGGGTTACTCTTTTTAGGATTTAGTCTACCCTATTTGTCGTTGTTTCTGAAAACGCTGTTTAGCGGACTAGGAAAGAATATTGTTCTTCTTTTAAAAGCAATGTCATAGCAGAGGATTTGAATGCCTGAAGGTACTGCTCAAGAAAGAACAGAGAAAGCGACTCTGAGACGACGCCAGGAAGCCAGGCGAGGGGGAAAGGTCGCGCAAAGTAGAGAAATCCCCTCGGTTCTGATTCTAATAACGGTTCTGGGAGTATTTTATTTTGCTGGTTCTTGGCTATTTTACAACCTTTCAGAACTTTTCAGCGGCATATATCATAATATTGGCTCGCTGTCGCTCAACGATATTTCCGATTTCAGTGCATTTTCATTGGAGATTTTCGATAAATTATTTTCCATTCTTATGCCGATTTTTTTGCCGATTATCATTGCAGGGGTTATCGGAAATGTCTCACAGGTGGGCTTTGAGATTCATAGCGAACCCATGAGATTCACTCCTACTAGGCTCAACCCTGTACCAGGGATAAAGAAATTTTTGTCATTAAAATCTTTGGTTGAGCTTGGCAAATCAGCAGCTAAACTCGTTTTTGTTGGCGGCATTGCTTACGTTGTAGTTAAGAAAGAAATGGAATCATTTTCTTCTCTGATACAAAAGACAGTAGAAGATATTTTGCTTTTCATTGGAATGGTTGTCTTTAAAATTTGTTTTTTTGTCTGTTTAGCGCTGATTTTTTTAGCTATCCTGGATTATATCTACCAACGCTGGCAATATGAGCAAGATTTAAAAATGACCAAACAAGAAGTAAAAGATGAGAAAAAGCAGACCGAAGGTGATCCTAAAATTAAGGCGCGGATCCGACGAATTCAGCTGGAAATGTCTCAGCGACGCAAGATGGAATAAATCTTTTAAACCGACGTGGTGATTATCAACCTCACTCCTTCGGCGGTTGGCATTAAATTTGATTGCAACGAGATGATAGATCTTTAGCTGAGAGCATAAAGGTCTCAGCATCAGGTAAGTAAATATCGAAGCGTAATTCATACACAGCAGACGGATAACCCTTATGGCAGTTGCGAATCAGACTCAATATTCCGGAACAATTTCAATCCTTACGAAAAACAGCGATATTTATATGGCCGCGGCTGTCGTGGGCATTCTGGTATTTATGGTCATACCCTTGCCTACGATGGTTCTGGATCTACTCTTATCGTTCAACATCACTTTTTCGTTAATCATTCTCTTGGTCAGTATGTATATTTTGCAGCCATTGGATCTTTCCGCTTTTCCCTCAATTCTTTTGCTTGCGACTTTATTCAGACTTTCACTTAATGTTGCCTCCACTCGGCTCATTTTGTTGCACGGCAATGAAGGCACAATGGCAGCTGGCAAGGTCATTATGGCGTTTGGAAGCTTTGTCGTGGAGGGCAATTATATAGTGGGCATCATCGTTTTTCTCATCCTCGTTGCTATCAATTTTATGGTTATCACGAAGGGTGCCGGACGAATAGCAGAAGTTGCCGCACGCTTCACATTAGACGCCATGCCAGGCAAACAGATGAGTATCGATGCCGATCTTAGTTCCGGACTTATTGATGAACATGAGGCCCGTGCGCGAAGAGAAATGATTTCCCGTGAGGCAGAATATTATGGAGCAATGGACGGTGCGAATAAATTTGTCCGGGGAGATGCTGTAGCAGGAATCGTTATCACGTTGATTAATATCATCGGTGGGCTTGCCATTGGTATCTTTCAGAATAAAATGTCTTTTTCGCAAGCTGCTCAGAACTATACGTTGCTGACCATCGGAGACGGATTGGTCACCCAAGTACCCGCGCTTATCATCTCCACCGCGGCCGGTATTATCGTTAGTCGAGCCGGGAATGAGTCAAGTCTCGGAAATGAGATTACGTCCCAGATTTTATTTCAACCGAGAGCTATTGCCATTGCAGCATCGGTTCTTTTTTGTTTTGGTTTAGTGCCGGGGCTTCCGACAATTCCATTTATGATCTCAGCTGTCTTTGCTGGAGGGCTGGCCTATTTAACATTTCAAGCTGCAAAAGAGGCTCTATGGGTCGAAGAAGAACAACGAATTCAGGAAGAACAGATCGTACATTTGGAGCAATTTGATTCTCTGCCACCGCTTGACACATTGGCGATTGAAGTCGGCTATGGGCTTATACCCTTAGTCGACGTTGAACAAGACGGGCAGCTTCTTGATCAAATCAAATCCATTCGGCGGCAAGTGGCGCATGACATTGGTATTATCGTTGCACCGATACATATTCAGGACAACATGCAATTCAAGCCGGGTGAATATTGCATTTTATTAAAGGGTAATGAAGTCGCCCGGGGTGAGTTGATGACAAATTATTATTTAGCCATGAACCCAAGTGCAGCCGAAGAAGAAATTGACGGCATCCCGACAAAGGAACCAACATATGGACTTCCTGCATTGTGGATAAAGCAAAATATCAAAGAAGATGCTCTTGCTAAAGGATATACGGTAGTTGACATAGCCACGGTTATGATCACCCACTTATCAGAAGTGATCAGACGTCATTCTCACGAATTACTGGGCCGACAGGAAGTCCAACAATTATTAGATACATTAAAAGATACTCATCCCAAAGTTGTGGAAGAATTGATTCCTAATCTGCTGCCCCTGGGTGGTGTGGTAAAGGTCTTGCAATATTTATTGAAAGAACAAATTCCGGTACGTGATCTATTGGCGATTTTAGAGACGCTTGCAGATTGGGCGCCGACGACAAAGGATTTAGATATCTTGACCGAAAAAGTTCGGCAGTCCTTAGCTAGGACTATTACCAAACGTTATCTATCTGCCGAAGGCTTCATCCCGGCAATTACCCTGAGTCCAAGTGTTGAATCTTCAATTTCAGATGCAGTTCAAAAGTCCGATCACGGCGCAGTTTTGGCATTAGATCCGGTGGCTGCTCAAAAAATGATTAATAATTTGGCGGTTAAACTGGAAAAAGTGACCGCATTAAATTATCCTCCTATTGTTATATGTTCGTCCCAAATACGCATGCATTTTAAAAGACTTATTAAGCGTTTTTTACCCAATGTCACAGTACTCTCATATGATGAGATCATGAGCACAGTGGAGATTAAATCTTTGGGAACAGTGGAGATATCCGATGCAGATTAAGAGATTCGAAGCAAAAAATATGACAGCAGCTTTGCGTTTAATCAAAGAAGAACTTGGTCCGGAGGCCGTGATTTTGTCTGCGCGAAGTATCAAAAAAAGAACAGGAATTATAGGTTCTTTCAAAAATTCGGCTGTAGAGGTCACAGCCGCAACCGATACCCATTATCATGCAGATAACTCTGGGCTTCTATCATACCGAAATGAAAGATATCAGAGCAGACATTTTCCGCTTTCAAAATATTATCAAGTCGAAAGCAACCAACGAATCATTCGAAATGGAAAAGAATCCCTAAGCACTGCCGTCTCAAAGAAATATCTGAAAGAAGAAAAAGAAGAGGTGCGCTCAACGGGAAAAAGTGTTTTCCTTGCCCTGTACCGGCAATTGATATCCCAAGATGTGGCCCCGGATATCGCCGTTGATCTAACTGAAGCTATGAAAATTGCACCTGATGCAAATAAACAACTTGCAAAGGGCGATATAAAGAGGTTGATGGTTTCATTACTAAAGCCCATGGGACTGGTACCCGATCCAATTCAACTGGACCCGGTCAAGACTAAGATTGTAGCTTTTGTCGGTACTACGGGAGTGGGAAAAACGACTACCATTGCCAAAATCGCAGCTCATTACGCTATCGTACAGAATAAAAAGGTTGCGTTGGTGACGATCGATGACTATCGCATCGCTGCCATCCAACAGCTTAACGCCTATGCCAAAATCATAGGAATTCCCTTGGAGGTAGCAACGAACTCTTCTGAGTTTAAAAGTCATTTAAAACGATTCAAAACTCGAGATCTCATTCTAATCGATACCCCTGGATTCAGCCAAAACAACGATAATCAGATCATAGAACTCAATTCCTATTTTCAAAAATTGAATAAAATTGAAATTCAAATTGTTTTAAGCGCTACCACAAAGGAGATTGATCTTATAGATACATTAAATCGCCTCAACCGCATTCGGCCTGCTGGATTAATTTTTACCAAACTTGATGAAAGCAATACATTTGGTAATCTACTAAATGCATTAGTTCGAACGAAAATGCATTTTTCCTATTTTACCGATGGCCAGCAAATTCCGGATGATCTCGAAGAGGCAACCATTGAGAAACTGGTGGAGTTGCTTCTTCGCGATATTAAAGAGCATAATGTTCAGCCTGAATCAAATTTGTATTCAACCTTAAAAAATATCACTAATTCGGTTGGAAACCCTGTTGCACCCGGCGCTAGAAAATTTTTTGTTGCAAACAGAAATTCAGATGTGTACCACATCGCTGGATGCAAGTGGACGAAGAAAATTAAATATGCAAATATCATTGAATTTGAAAGTTCAGAAGCTGCTGAGCAAATGAATTATCTACCTTGTAAAAATTGTAATCCCCATCGTGCAAAAAATTATAGTCTGGAAGCATTTGTGAGGGATAAAATAAATATTTTTAGAAATTTATAATGGATTATTGTTGAGGAGTCCACGGTGTAATGATTCAGAAAGATCCCTCAAATAAAGTTATAAGTTTGGCGAAACGCCTCGAAAAAAGAAATAGGACCGCTCAAATATTGAACAAAAAAAGCCGCACTAGTGGGACGAGAGTTATCGCTATTACTAGTGGAAAGGGCGGTGTAGGTAAAACGAATATTGTTGCCAATCTTGGCTATGCATTCAGCAAGCTAGGCCAAAAAGTTCTTATCCTGGATGCGGATATCGGATTAGGAAATCTCGACGTATTACTCGGATTGGCTCCAAGGTATAATTTATCTCACGTTATTATGGGTCAAAAAAGCATCGAGGAGATAATTATTTCAGGCCCTGGAAATATGAAAATACTGCCGGCTTCCTCGGGTATTCAAGAACTTACTAGTTTATCTCAAGATCAAAAAATACGATTGCTTACCCAAATCGATGAATTGATTGATTCGGTTGATATATTTTTTATCGATACCGCTGCTGGAATTTCTTCGAATGTAATGGATTTTAGCGTAACAGCTCATGAAATAATCGTTGTTGCTTCACCCGAACCCACGTCCATTACAGATGCGTATGCCTTAATGAAAGTTCTCTCTTTGAAGTATTCGGAAAAATGTTGTTATTTGCTAACCAATCTTGTCGCCAACGCGCAAGAAGGCAAAGAGGTATTTCGGCAGTTAAATTTGGTTGCCAATAAATTTTTAGATATAAATGTCGACTTTTTAGGCAGTGTCGTATTTGATGAAAAAGTTACCAACTGTGCAAAGCATCAAAAAATCATATCTGAACTCTATCCAGATGCGATAGCTAGCCGATGCTACAATGAATTGGTACAAAAGATTGCTCGTCGTCGACCAAAGAAGTTGCCTCACGGCAATACGAATTTTTTTTGGCGTCATCTGATGAAAGATAATCTTATTTAGCGTTGTATGTAAGAATCTGGTTTTGATCATCTTTGTCCGTATTAACATTGGGAGCAATTCGTGGCTATGGAACTTGCAAAGACAGTAACAAAACGATTAAATAAAAAGGATACGGCATATCGCGAACAGCTTATCAGCGAATACTTACCGTATGTGAAGCGAATCGTCCATCGACTAGCGATGAATTTACCTTCAACCATCGACATCGATGATTTGTTGAATGTCGGTGTCATCGGTTTAATTCAGGCTGTAGATCGCTATGATCCTAAAAGAGATAATAAATTTATGACATATGCTGTCTTTCGGATTAAAGGGGCGGTTTTGAGTGAACTGCGCTCTCGGGATTTTTTATCCAGGTCAAACAGACGAAAGCTAAGAGATCTAGAAAATGCGTATTTACGATTGGAACAAAAGCTTGGGAGGGAAGTTGAAGACATAGAAATCGCTGAAGAATTGGGAGTGGATATCGAGCAGATTTATCGAACAAAACAATTGTCGAACATATCATTCATAAGTCTTGAGGAATTGGGGTATTCATCAAAAGATGAAAAAGAAAAATTAATCAATTTTCTGGTCAATAACAATGAAGATGCGCTAACGTTGACACGCTTGAAAGAATTAAGGGCTGCCCTTACGAAAGCGATTGAAGAGTTGCCGGAAAAAGAGCGGCTCGTTATTTCTTTATATTATCTTGATGATCTGACAATGAAAGAGACCGGTGAAGTGCTGGGAATCACCGAATCCAGAGTATCCCAGATTCACTCTCAGGCAGTCATTCATCTGCGCGCTAAGTTACGGAAACAAAAGTTGCTGGAAGGCTGATCGCGCAATTTATTTCCAAAGGTGGGCGGAATGCAAAAAAAAACGATCAAGGGAAAAGGATTCACATCCATGCTTAAATGGAAACGCAATAGCAGAAGTTAGGAAGACGACATGGCAATTTATCCATTACCGCTCTGGGAGGTCGTGCTGGATGGCATTCAATTTTTTCTGTGTGGGGGTATCCTTTTATTTTTGATCTGTAATAAAATTAAATATAAGCGAATGATTTTAAATATCTCACCGAAAGATTATTCAACTGTGATTACGAACGAGATGCGGATACAGACCTTAAAATATCAGACTGAACAGACATTTAATACAATTTTAAATGTCATCCATCAGGAGCGCCGAACTTTACAAAACTATTACGATATCGAAGAAAGAAAAAAAGGTATCCCTAAGGAGATGGATAATGGTAAAATTTTGATGTTGGCAAAGAAAGGTCTCACGGCGAAAGAAATTTCTCGAAGCGTCCATCGGCCGAGGGGTGAAGTTGAGCTCATTTTAATGCTAAATAAAATAAGTGGTGGAGATATAAACAGCAATACCATAAGAGCGCAGGACAGAGCTTAATATAACCTAAAATAGATAAATCAGAATTACAGCTCATCGACAGCTATCCTTTATTTGTCCACTTCCCCAAAAAGATGACGCCACTTTAGTGGTCATAAAAGTAAACCCGCAAATAAACCATACCGATATTCAGCCTGAGATTCAGGTCCGATGTCTAAAATTGGAGCGGTCGTGTTGGTGATAGACTGTCATAAATGCCTTCATTACTATGTTACCTGGGATGAGCGGTTTCCTCATGGTTGTCGGGCGATGGGTTTCAAGAGTTGGCGATATCCCAATGACGAAGTTCGAAGCGCCGTTAAAGGCAGAGATTGTTTGTTGTATGAAAGGAAACATAAACAAAACAAACCTGTGCGTCGTAAGGGATAGTGTATATCATCGTCACCCGTCTTATGGACAGTCGACGACCATTTCTCGATTGAATCCCCTTCTTTCTCTCAGGCTTGATTTCTCTCGGGTAAAACCTGTTTTAAATCTCTAAAAACCAAATCAGCAGCTTCTTTTAACAATTCCGGAAACATTTCTTCATAGCCCTTTGAGCGGATGGCTTCTCGCACATGTTTGCGATAATTTTTATTGCCCGCTTCAACGGTTTGCGCAAAACGAGTGATAAGCTCCGGCGGATGAATTTCTTCAGGCAGGCTAAACCGTCCGACAATTCTTGCCGCTTCCCGTGCGATATAAGGTAGATGCGAATCCGTCTGTCTGGAAAATAGATCGTCCGAGGTATCATGAAACTTAACGGCTTCACAAATATCATCTGGAATATTGAATCGTTTCAGCACGAGAGCTCCGATTTCTCCGTGACGAATGCCCAATATCTTTTTCTCGGCCTCACTGGTTGACAATTCCTGTGTTTTTTTCAAGGTAATGATCTTCTTATGCTCAGCTTTGAAATAGACAGCAATTACCAGCTTACCCATATTTTGAAGGGTCGCCACGGTAAATAGATCATCGGGTCGGCTAAATTCGAGTATTTCTCCCAAAAGTCTGGCCACTGTTGCACTGAATTGCGCTTGTTTCATAAATCGATCAAATCTAAAGTCTTTCAACCGATTGGTAAAATGATCCATCAAAATCGAGGTAATCAGGATATCTTTCATTTTACTATAACCCAGAAGCTTAACTGCAAAGCTGATGGATCGGACTTCTCGACCATAATAGGCGGAATTGGCGATGTTTAAGAAACGGGTTGAAATGTCAGGAGACAGTCGATCAACAATATGTTCAAAATTACTTTCGGGATTGTTCAGAAGGGTTATGATTTTGACCACTGCCGAATTGATCAAAGGTAGATTTCGGACTTTTTTCTCAATCCTGTCAATTGTGATTTTATCTGACATCGATTCATCCATAATATGGCATTAAATAAAAAGGCCTGTTAAAAAAAACCCTGTTAGGGGGGGGTGCCTAACAGGGTTAATCGGAGGTGGGAATGAAGGAAAGGAGGAAACTTCATTCCTTTTGAAGGTATAATCTTTGCAACTATTATGCCATGTGAACCGGTAAGTCGCCAATGATGTTCTGTCGGGTGACACGAAAATTAAGTGACCCAAAAAACATTTACTTACAGTACGTTATAGCATTATTTCAAATTATTGAGCTGATCTGAAATTATTTCTTGACGAAATGTTTGAACCGGATTGCTGAAGTTGTTGTCAATTCTGTGACGACTGGGCAAAAATTTCACGCAAAATTCATCATTGGCTATTTATTGATCAAGTAATTACACGAAATGCCGAAATAGATAAAAAGCCCGAGGAGATATTATTGCACCATGTTGGTTCGTCAAAAAGCGCTATCGGTATCTCAAGCGGCAGTTCTCTGCAGCGTGGGGCGCACGACCGTTGGCTATTGGATTCGTTCAAAAAAGTTGCGGGCCAATCGCGTGGGTCGTAATTATTCGATTCCGGTCCAAGACCTCTTGGTTTTCCTAAAATCCACCGGCCAACAAATTCCGCCTGCATTGCAAGATGAAAATTTGAAAGGACCTATTTTCAAAAGCTTCCAGCACTGCTGGGAATATTGGCAGGGCAGGGACCCTTTGCGAAACTGTGAGCATTGCATTGCCTTTAAAAGACAACTCGACGTCTGTTTTACGGCAAAAAATAGCCGCTCCCCAAATAGTTTGAAAAAATGCGATCAGTGTCAATATTATGTCGAAATCTTCCTTCCGAGGATTCATTTCATCAATCAGATCGACATGCCTGCTGCTGTTATTAAAGGATTATATTTTTGGTGCGGAAATACGAAATGGGCTGAGTTATGCGAAGTTCACAAAAAAGATCTCGTTGGGATGGGGATTGAAGACATTGTCCATCCAAGTTCCCTGGCATCAGTCATTTCCTGTGCAAAGAAAAGAGCGTTAGGGGATTTTGAAATCCCCGAAAAATGCTCTATTTTCATATCTTACAGTCGATCCGGAAGACGAAAGATCAGGGTTGGCGTGTTCCCCTTAACCGAACCTGAAGGTGCGTTGCTCGTTTTGGCCGAATCGGTACTGACTCCCCAATTTAAATCTTGATTTCGTTGAATAACGATAGAATGGCCTTTTTACAGGAATGTTCATTTCAACCATCGAAAAGGAAGATAAAAAGGATAAATAAATGAAATATTATTTAATCCGCTGCAAACATGTTAGAGCCGTGCCACCCTTTCAGCAAACGTTGAATCCTCCAAAAGCTTTTTAGCAAATTCAAGGTATTTTGCCGTAATGGCCCTAACAGCCAGTTGGAGTGCATAAGGTTTTATGGGCTTTTCCAGCAAGTAATTTACATTGGAAGCTAAACACATGTTGACTACATCTTCACTGGCATTGCCACTGATCATAATTGTGTCTTCATGCGCTGTTGGGTATTTTCCGTCCATCGCATCTAAGAAAAAAAATCCGCTTAACCCGCCTAAAAATACATCAACAATAAAAATGGCAACTCCAATCTCGCGATTTAAACAGTATGTGATGGCTTCTTCAGGATTGGAAAAAGCATAAACGTTACCCCAGGTATAGAAATTCTCAATGAGCTCTGAGATTGCCTCACCTATTCCAGGATCATCATCAACGACAATTACGTCTAACCCATCTGACATCGTCTATTCCTCCTCTATTCTGCTGAGTGCTCATCTTATTTATTCTCAAATTGATGCAATCGGACCGATCGTTGCTTCAGCCGAATTCGATTAAAATCCTAATAGCTTTATGATCAATTGAGCGGATTAACAATTATGACGTATTAACGATATTATATTTCTCTATTTTTCGATACACCGTTGAGACATTGATACCTAATATTTCGGCAGCTTTGGGTCGATTGCCGCCTGTTATTTCCAATACCCGTTCAATATGACGCTTTTCCAGTTCTTCCAGAGTCAATAACTCTATATTCTTGCGGCGTTCAGGCCCATTATAAGAAAGCAGGTTTGGAGTTGAGGCCAAGGTTAATACCTTATTTTTTTCTTGGAGCACACCGGCAGCAATAATATTCTCAAGCTCCCTTACATTTCCTGGAAATGAATATTGTAATAATCGTTTGGCCAGATCCGGTGCCAACACCTCGATTTTTTTATTATTGGCACCGGCGTGGATCTTTAAAAAATGCCGTGCTAATGGTAGAATATCTTTATTTCTTTCTCGCAACGGCGGTATCGTTATGTTATACATATTAATCCGATAGAAGAGGTCGGCTCGAAAACGGCCGGTTAAAATCTGCTCATTAATGTCAAGATTCGTTGCTGCAATGATACGGACGTCGACGTTTCTGACCTCTGTGCTCCCAAGACGATAGAGTTCTCTTTCTTCGATGACCCGCAAAAGTTTTCCCTGAAGAGACGGATCCAGTTCGGTGATTTCATCCAAAAAAAGTGTCCCCCCGTGCGCGGCCTCGAAAAATCCTCGCCTATCGGTTGCAGCATCGGTATATGCGCCCTTTGCATGACCGAAAAATTCATCTTCGAAAATTGTTTTACTAATTGATGCCATATTGACGGCATAAAATGGGGCATTTGCACGATTGCTAAGTTTATGAATCACTCGAGCCAGCATTTCTTTGCCAGTACCGGATTCGCCATTGATCACCACGCTGTAATCCGTACCCGCAACAGCTTCAACCTGATGAAAAACCAGGGCCATGGCTTCATCCGCTGCTACCATATCCGTAAATGCCTCGGGATTTTTTAAATCTGAAAATACTTTTTTTCCCCCGAAAAGCTCCAGTTCGTGTTGAAGATTTTGCTTCTTTAGCGTGCGATTGACGACGACAATGAGTTTCTCGCTATTTAGAGGTTTGACCAAGTAGTCCGATGCGCCAAGACTCATGCATTTAACTGCTGATTCGACATCGTCCATTGCACTGACGATCACACAGGCTATATCCGGAAATTCTTCTTTAATATCCTTTAATACCTCCATTCCGCTTAAATGGGGCATCATCAAATCCAGCAAAATCAGCTCAAACCTCTGATTTCTAACAAGATCCATTACACCTCGGCTGTCAGAGATCAACGCCGGTTCAGGCAACCCTGAGCTGACAAGGGTGGCTTTTATGCTTAAGAGCAGTCCTTCGTCGTCGTCAACAACCAATACGGGTGTGTTGTTGTGCGGTATCGATTCCATTTGATCTAAGTTAAGAAACCTTTTTGTTTAGGTAATCGACATCTTCTTTAATTCAATATAATATGTTAGTTTGAAACTTACAAACAGTCAAGATTTTCTCAACAGCAGTGTTGGTAGCTCTTTGTTATTTTTAACATTTTTATTGTTAGGCTGCTTGGCTCATTACTCACCATATGCTGTTGCCAAAGGTGGGCATCGCGGCGAGAGGTTTGGCTTTAGAATGCAATCTTTCTGGGGGTAATCATTTATTCAGTACCTGAGAAGATCTTACCAATGGTTTGTTGCAAGCTTGCCTGCCAGGGTTTGGGTATTATTCCGAAGTTTTTTTTGATTCGGCTGCAGTCAAGTGCGGTAAACGCCGGCCTTCTCGCCGGCGTAGGGAATTCGTCGGTTGTAATCGGTTTAACTCGGTGAGTGCGGATTGATCCGTAAAATTTCGCCATCGCTAGTATGGTTCCGGCAAATTCATGCCAGGTGGTTATACCTTCGCCGCAATAGTGGTAAGTACCCCAGAAAACTTTAGTCTTTTTGACGATATGGAAGGCCATTTTAAGCAAAGCTTCAGCCAGATCCGTTGCGCTGGTTGGAGAGCCATATTGATCCGCGACTACGCTAATTTCTTCATTTTGCTGGCTGAGTTTTAATATTGTTTTTACGAAATTATGCCCAAAAACACCATACAGCCAGGAAGTTCGTAAGATAATATGCGCTTTCAGGATGGATCGTAATTTTTCTTCACCTTCGGCTTTGCTTTGGCCGTAAACGCCCAATGGTGCTGTGGAATCTTTTTCCACATAAGGTTTGCCTTTTTTTCCGTTAAACACATAATCCGTCGATATGTGTATTAGGGGGATTTTCCGTTCGCAACAACTTTGCGCCAGATTTGCAATCCCAGTTTTGTTCACGGCAAAGGCTAACTCAGGTTCGGTCTCTGCTTTGTCAACATTGGTGTACGCCGCTGCGTTAATCACCAAAGACGGCCGCATCTTTGTAATGGTCTTTTCAATCTGCGAGATTTTTGTGATGTCCATTTGTTGACGCGTAGGCGTTTCTACGGTCACATTGCAGCTAAATGCTTGCTGAACCAAGTCGCAACCCAGTTGTCCACTTGCGCCGATGATCAGGATTTTCATTATTATTTCACCGGACAGTAAAGCCTTTCAGGAGGGAGCTCGGATAGTAATGGAAACAATTTGTCCTTTTCAGAAATAATCGGATTTTTGACCGGCCAATCGATGCCAACTGCAGCATCCGACCATAAAACCCCGCCTTCGTCCTCTGGATGATAATAATCTGAACATTTGTAGGCAACATGGGCGTTTTCACTCATAACACAAAATCCATGGGCAAAGCCTTTGGGTATATACAGTTGTCGCAAATTGTGTTCTGACAGGTAAACTCCTGACCATTTGCCGAAAGTTGGTGAGTCTGGTCGGATGTCTACAGCTACATCGAATATTTCTCCGGTAATGGCTTGAACCAGTTTAGCTTGGGGAAAGTTTACCTGGAAATGCAATCCTCGCAGCGTTCCTCGAACAGAGAAAGAGAGATTATCTTGGACGAAAACGTGGTCAATTCCTGATTCTTTAAATCTGACTTGATGATATGTTTCAAGTAAAAATCCACGGTTGTCCTCAAACACTTGAGGTTCAAAAATCAAAAGCCCCTTCAATGAGGTTTGGATAATATTCACGGGAACTCCCTTTTTCAATGACTTCTGGGCGGCAATTACAAAAAATTTCCGGCCGCCGTTGCCTTATGACTTAATTTTAAATGATTTTAGCAAAGCATGCAATACAGTGTCGCCGTTAAACGCGTCGGCCGCCGTCGGATTTAATCGATTTTTTTTAGCAGGTCACTGATGTGATCAAAGGCTTTTAATTCAGAAAGCCAATTATTCGGAATTGCCTCCAAACCCAAATGGGCGCCTAAAATGGAACCTACGATTAAACCTCTTCCCGCGGAATCTCCGCCGGCCATCGCATTTTCTACCAAGGCCTCTTTAAGGTCATTTTCATATTTTGCTATCAGATGCACCACGCAAGGAAAGGCTGCATCGATTTCACACATTTGCCCAAAATCTTTTATCGTCGTCCGCGTATCTTCCCCTGAACTTTTCAACCCCTTTTCAATCCATCGGGAAAAGGGTTCCTTGTCAAAATCTTGGTTTGCTGTATGCTTCATAGCGATTGTGGGTTTTTCTTCCTGCAGCACGCTCCAAATGACTCTGGCAAAATATTCGGCGGCTTCAATAACCTGGATATTGTTATGGGTCAGGGCGGTTTGAGCTCGAGCACTGGCGATTAATTGGTCGAGATCCTTTTGATAAACATAGGCGAGCGGCGCAATTCTAGCAGCACCGGCCAGATCGTCTGAATCGGAGCCGGAACGTGTTGGATCTTGTCCGGCGACAAAATTTTCAAGGGTTCCTTTTGTGGCTCCGTCAAAATAGCCGTCGTAGGTTTTAAATAATTGTTGCCAGCGTTCTGCAAAATCATTGAGATCAAAGCACGATCGTCCTGCAACGGATTCCAACAAAACCAGTGTTTGATCACCATAATGTGTAAACTCGCCCAGATCTTTGGTGGGATGATAAATGGGTCTTTCAGGTTTGATATATTTTTCTATCCGCCCCCACTTTTTGTCGATGACATTTGTGTTGTAAATCCAGTGAACACCTAGAGCTAACGAATCGGCCGTAAATGAAGCCAGAACCATAGCTTTGGCACGATCATTCATTTTTTTCTCCTATATACATTGGGTTGACAAATCTGGCGATTCAATAATCTTTTTTGTTCTACGTGAAAGATTAACATTTGTTTCGATGATATATGGCGTGACAGAATGAAATGGTGGATTGGCGAATGCAATTGAAAAAACCTGGTGCGGAAATTTCATAATCAGGATAATTTGTATTTTTTCTTTAAGTCTTCCAGTTTCATTAAATATTGTTTTTGATGAATCAGGCCGATTTGATTTTTAATATCTTCGAACGTTAATTCAATATGCGGTCGAATATCGATACCGTTTGAGTTCAACTTTTTGTCATTGGCTTGATCAAGAATCAGCACGCAATAGTAGGTGGTAAGTATCCTGATCCTTGAATCTCTCCTCAACAAATAGCTCCTTCCTCCCAAGGTGTTCAAAAAATAAGCAGAATATTCATATAAAATCGGAAGAGGAGGGCGCCCCTTTATGTTTTCCTCGGTCTCATTTTCGAAGGTATACCAAAGATAAAAGGTCTTGATAACGGATTCAATAATTTCTGATTCATTTTTTAATATAGCCCTTATCAGAAATACCCGGTTTTTGCCCAATACTCTGTAAAAATGAGCGATATTAAGGAATAAATTATAAAGTGAATCCGTTTCACCTGCAACTATTGGCAGCTTTGCAGACAATTTCTTAACCGATAGCTCATATTGATGATATGTACCGCCGCCTAAATTATATTTCTTAACGTATTGCTTCCCGTCGAGATAAGCAAAAAATGCTGCTATTTGACGCTCTATTTCTGCAAAGGTTATTTCTTGTTCTTTCTGTGGAAGCGGTATGGGGTCTTCGCCAAAGACTTCGGCTAACTTTTCGTTAGGAATAGTTTGCCCTTTAAGCTGGGTTAATTCTTCTTCAAGAGTATCAACCTTTTCGATCAGCGTCTTGGTGGTTTTCTGCCATTCTTTCCTTTCTTCAGATTTTGCAGTTTCAATGTTTCCTTCATACCACCCCGCCATAAGGCTATAGCAAAAATAAGCTATCGCTCCGAGAACCACTGTAACAATGGAAATTTTTATAAATCGCTCCATTGGGATGTCATGCCTCGTTTAAGTAGACCAACAGTATTATCTTAACATGATTTAAGCGGCTGAAACAAATCCTTTTTGAATCGGAGTTAAGCTTATTTTTGTGCGTTGACTGTCTGATTTTGATCAATTGATACCATTCGCAAAAGCCGGAGTCAAGATACGCCAACAGGATTTTTTATCTATTTTTTGGCAAGAAAATCCAAAAAAATAAGGGCAGCGCCTCAATTGACGTTGCCCTCTTGAATAGACCACTTAATTATATCCCTAAGATTGCGTCACCAGGGGTGCTTTCGCTGGGAGTCTGCTTAATTATTGTCACCACCTTCTGCGCGCATGCGCTTTTCGGCGTCCATTACTGATTCTTCGGTCAACGCCTCTGCGACGATCTTTTCCGGACCTTCTTTCTGGAATGTGGTAGGAATAGGAAAATCGGCGTCTGTCCAATCCTGAACGTTTACAGGCTGAATCGCGCAATTCGATATTTTTATCTGTTGCAGACACGGGAAAAGTCCTAAATTAAATATGAAATACGTCATGGTGTTGGCCAAATCCATATGCTTAATGTTGCAAAATTCGTGCTAATGTATGAAATTATAAAATTTACTATCTATTTCATATGGTTAACGAAAAAGGCATTCCCGTAAAAAAGAAACAATATGAAAAC
>WOR8_10000489_pt1 | contig 57189 bp, 42 predicted proteins | sample DeeMarSeWOR38_10_FD_19890 | JGI IMG/M metagenome (IMG submission 19890)
GTTTGTGCACAAACTGATTGAAGCCGGTATTGAAGAGCAAAATCAACCGCGCGACTATGTTACCATCGATGAACCCCTATCCTACAGGGATGAAAAACGGGGTATTGAATTTGCCGCTCTGCCGCTGGATGATTACCGGGTAACGGTAATGATCGACTATAAAAATCCGGCCCTGGGCAGCCAGCATTCGGGTTTGTTTTCGCTCGAAAAGGAATTTGTCACTGAATTTGCACCTGCTCGAACATTTTGTTTCCTGCATGAAGTCGAAACTCTGCTTGATCAGGGATTGATCCGGGGCGGTGATATTGATTCCGCTATCGTGATCGTTGACCGAGAATTAAGTGCAGATGAGCTGGAGGATATCAAGAAAAAAGTGGGCATCACCTCGGAAGTAAAACTTGGTCCTTCAGGTGGGATTCTGAATGATAAATCACTTCGCTTCAAAAATGAGCCATGCCGGCACAAACTGCTTGACCTGATGGGGGATTTGGCCCTGGTCGGCGCCCCGATCAAAGCACAAATTCTCGCTGCCCGGCCCGGTCATCAAAGCAATATTGAATTCGCCAGAATGATCAGGAACATTTATAAAAAGCAAAAAATCACAAAAAAATATAGGGAGGTGACGACCAAAGGCGTCGTTTTCGATTCGGTCGCCATTCAAAAGATACTGCCACACCGGTATCCTTTTTTACTGGTTGATAATGTGCTTGAATTCGATCCCGGTGAGAGAATAGTGGGTGTTAAAAACGTCACTTTTAATGAACCTTTTTTTATCGGGCATTTTCCAGGAAGGCCAATCATGCCAGGTGTCCTGATCATTGAAGCAATGGCCCAAACCGGCGGCATATTGTTGCTGAAAGACGATGCCGAGGTAGAGAACAAACTGGTTGTCTTTATGGGGATTGATAATGTGAAATTCCGCAAATCTGTTGTGCCAGGTGATCAGCTGATCATGGAATTGTCCATGCTGAAAGCACGCAGGAGTACTTTTAAAATGGCCGGAAGGGCCTTTGTAAGAGGCGAACTGGTTTGTGAAGCAGAAATGATGGCTGCTGTTATTGATCGGTAGCTTGGAGGTTTGGAACTTGGCCAATATACATCAAACAGCTATTGTCGACTCGGCCGCTGAACTGGCGTATGATGTTACTGTGGGTCCGTTTACTGTGATTGAAGGTGATGTTGTCGTCGACAGCGGAACACAAATTTCAGCTCATGTACTGCTCGCCTCAGGAACCCGGATCGGGAAGAATTGTCAAATATATAATGGTGCGGTATTGGGCTCCCAACCGCAGGATCTCAAATTCGGTGGAGAAAAAACGACACTTGAAATAGGGGATAATACCACGATCCGCGAATTTGCCACGCTCAACCGCGGTACTACAGATCACTGGAAAACAGTGGTGGGTAATAACTGCCTGCTGATGGCCTACTCGCATGTGGCCCATGATTGTACCATAGGGAATCATGTGATACTCGCGAACAGTGTCAATCTGGCCGGGCATATCACCATTGATGACTTTGCCGGAATTGGCGGAGTCACCCCCATTCACCAGTTCGTACGCATCGGAAAACATGCGTTTATCGGCGGTGGTCTGCGCGTTCCGAAAGATATACCCCCATATGTCCTGGCTATGGGCGAACCGATTCGTTTTGGCGGATTGAATTCGATCGGGTTGAAGCGGCGTGGATTCAGTGAGGAGTTGCTGGCCAAGATCAAAAAAGCATATCGATTTATCTATCAATCAAACTTATTATTGGTTGATGCGTTGAAAAAAATTGAGGACGAGATCGAACCGGTGGAGGAAATCACCTACCTTGTCTCCTTTTTCAGAGGCAGCGAACGCGGGGTTATCCGTTGATTCATTTCTCACGCAACCAGTATCTTTAAGGATCATTCCATTTCAGACGTATTCTGGTATAATAAATATGGCTGTAGATACGTGGTTTGCCATGCACCAGAGCGATCGGGAAGGTATCCTGCGCTTTTATGGCTGGAAGCCGTATTGCATTTCGATCGGCTATCACCAGGATATGAAAATTCTTGATCTAGAGAAGGTGCATCGTGCGGCGAGTGACATTGTCCGCCGCCCGACCGGCGGGCGTGCCATTTATCATGCAGAAGAATTGACCTACAGTATTATACTTCCAAAATCGGTTATCGGGCATCGGGAACTATATTTATTTATACATAGAATCCTTGCCAATGCTTTGCGGCAGCTGGGATATATGGTAGAACTCAAATCCGTCGGAGCACCCATGTCCGTGCTCAGGCAGATGGCCTCTGATTACGCCTGTTTCACCAGCTCAGCATATTCGGAAATTCAATACATGGGTCGGAAAGTAGTCGGAAGTGCGCAAAAAATATATAAAAAAACAAATTTACAACATGGTTCTGTCATCATTGGCAAGGCGCATTTAAACCTGGCGGATTTTTTGCTTGCGGGATCGGCTGAAAGAATATGTATCGAAAAGGAATTGCGGGAAAAAACGATTTCACTTTCTGAAATTCGTGAAGGCAATATATTACCTCAGACAATTATGCAAGCAATAATTACACAGATTAAAGCTGTCCAAAATATATCGGTATATTCGAAAAAGTTAACAACCGATGAAATCCGGCTGGCGACAAAATGTATCGTAAATTAGAGAACTGGTTTACAATTTTTCTGATTTTGGAACTACTTTCCCTGAAGTCTGCGGCCCAGGAATTCCAGTTGGAAAATACGCTATCGGATATTCTCGACAAAGGATATCCGCCGTCATATGTTCATGGATACATGCAACCGTTTACGACAGCAATGGGGATCACCGTGAACGGTGCATCTTTCCATACTGCAAAGGTCAGCTTTTTCCCAAAGCTGGAAATAGGTGTAAATGTCGTATATATATCTGTACCTGAAGATGCGCGGTATTTTATGTATGATAACGAGCGTAAGCCGACTTTTTTCGGCCCGGATTCTCCGGATGTAACAGCAGACGTTCCGGGAAGTGGAATACTGCGCTATACAATACCCCATTTACAAGTAAATCTGGGTATGTTTTCTTATTTTCAGGCATCAGTAAGGGCGACAAGGTACAAAATTCCTGAAATGGGTGAGATAAATTTATTGGGATTTGGCGTAAAATATGGTCTTTCTGATCTTTTACTGACTGACTTTATGGGGCTTGAATTCAGTGTACAAGCTTTTTATCATGCCTATGGAATAGGTAGTTGGTTGAGTTCCGGCACATTTGCGATTAATATTCAAAGCTCTGCCCGGTTACCGTTTGCACCGGTCGATATTTTTTCCGGTTTGGGGTACGAACGGGTTTCGCTTAAAGTAAAAACCGACAGGCTATCCGGTATTGGTAATAATGCCGTCGGTGATATTTTGATCGATGGTAAGAACGGCGTGCGGTTTACTTTGGGTATTGGACTCGAAATTTTGATCTTTAATCTGTATGCCGAATACAATTTGGGCTTTTATAATTCCGCCGGCGGCGGTATCTCGATGCGGTTTTGAACATGATCAAACACATTTTTTTACTCGGAAGCACCGGTTCCATCGGACGGAACACGATTGATGTGGTACGGCAGCATCCCGATTCTTTCCGTATTGATGCACTGGCCACTAACCGTAATGTGGATCTTCTTGCCCGGCAGATAGAAGTTGTAAAACCCAGATATGCGGTAATCTTTGACCGGCAAGCCTATAAAATATTCGCAGATAAATATCAACGATTAAATGTTAAAGCATTTTTCGGACGGGAAGGTATTCATGAAGTTCTGGCAGCGGGATCATTCAATATTTTTTTAAATGCATTTGTTGGATTTGCGGGGCTGGAACCTACGTTATCGGCGATTATGCAGGGAATCAATATTGCCATTGCCAATAAGGAGACGCTGGTTGTGGCAGGCGCCCTGGTGAACAGGCTGGCGCGGGAAAAGGAGGTTGAAATTTTACCGATTGATAGTGAACACAGTGCAATATGGCAATGCCTGGCTGGCGAGGATAAGTCAATGGTAAGGCGACTGATCCTGACTGCCTCCGGCGGACCGTTCCGTAGTAAATCGAGCGCTGAGCTGGTGCGGGTGACACCTTCTGAAGCACTAAAACATCCCAACTGGAAAATGGGAGCAAAAATTACCATTGATTCTGCGACCATGATGAATAAGGGTCTGGAAGTAATCGAGGCCTTCTGGTTATATGGCCTGCCGATCGAGAAAATAGAGGTTCTGATCCACCCGCAATCGATTATTCATTCCATGGTCGAATTTGTGGATCACTCTGTAAAAGCTCAACTGGGAAATCCGGATATGCGCATACCAATTCAATATGCATTAACCTATCCGGATAGATTGCCTTTGGATGTCCCCCCGGCCGATTTTTGTAAGATCAAAAGTCTGGATTTTGAACCACCTGACTACGAAAAATTTCCCTGCCTGGGTCTGGCATTTCGGGCTATCACTGAGGGAAAAACTTATCCGGCAGCTATGAACGCAGCCAATGAGCTCGCAGTCGAGGCATTTCTCAGCAAAGCGATCCGCTTCACTGAAATTCCACAAGTTATTGAAGCCGTTCTTGAAAAACATCAACCTCATAGTGCGGAAAATCTTGAAGGTTATTTAGCCGTTGATCAGGCGGCACGGGAAATGGCCAAAGAATTGATAAATATGAAACAAAATAAACGGTAAACGCGTTCATACCAGCGTTAGAAAAGGAGAATTTAAGCATACTATGGGTTTTAGTTTTTTAGCCATCATTTTTGTATTCGGACTACTTGTACTGATTCATGAACTTGGTCACTTCTTAGCTGCGAAATGGATGGGTGTTCGGGTAGAGCGTTTCTCAATTGGATTTCCACCGAGATTGCTCGGAAAGAAAATTGGTGATACGGATTATTGCATCTCCGCCATTCCGCTCGGTGGTTATGTGAAAATGTCCGGTATGATCGATGAAAGTATGGATACCGAATCCACCGGTGCTGATTATGAATTTAACTCAAAGCCGGTTTGGAAAAGGATCGTGATCATCATTGCCGGGGTGGTAATGAATTTTTTCCTCGCCATAATAATCCTTACGGTTTTGAATTACAGCAGGGGTGAAAAAATAACGCCGTTTACGGAAGTCGGGATTATCGGGAAAGAAGGTGTGGCAAAGAAAATCGGCTTCAGGTTTGGCGATAAGATTTTGGCAGTGAATGGTGTTCCGATCAACAGTTGGGAAAGCCTTCAAAAAGAATATTTAAAGAATTTGAATCAGGACATAACGTTTACTGTACAACGTGATTCGATAGAAACTGATCTGGTTTACCTTAAAGAATGGTTTAGTGAGAAAAACGCCGAATTCCTTGACATCTGGTATCGTCCACAGGCAAAAGTCGGTAATGTGCATGGCAACACCCCTGCGATGGTCCTTGGCCTGGAGAAGGGGGATATGATTCTTGAATTGGATAAAAAGCCTGTTGTAGATTGGTTTGAAATGACTGAAATCATTCGTGATCATCCCGAAGACGAAATCAGTATCAGGTGGGAGAGAAATGGGCGCATCATGAGCGGCATGGTAACACCGGCAGCGTTTCAGGAAAAAGACAGCCTTGGCAACGAAATTACTGTCGGGAAAATCGGCATCGAACAATACTATGAACATTATCCTATCTCACTGTCACAGGCTGTATTGAACGGATTCAGGGATACTTTCGGTTTAATTGCACTCAATATGCGGGGCATCTGGTGGGTGATCTCCCAAACCAAATCGGTCGAAGAGGTTCTTGGCGGACCGATTATGATCGCCAAAATGGCCGGAGATGCTGCAGCAGCCGGATGGGAACCATTTTGGACACTTATTGCCGCACTGAGTGCCATCCTGGCATTTTTTAACGTTTTACCGATACCGGCTCTCGATGGCGGGCATCTACTGTTGTTAATCATCGAAGGTATCACACGAAAACCAATTTCGACACGTACCAGACTGATTGTCCAGCAGGTGGGCATGGCGATTTTATTAACGCTGATCGTATTTATCCTCTATGTCGATTTACGTCGTCTGATCACCGGATAATATTAATCCGTCATTTCTAATATATTGCCAATAGAAAACGACGTTTGCTGAATACAGGTTTAAAGTGTCAGAATTCCAGAAAATCCTGAATTGGATAAATACCAACACCGCTGGTACTTCTGTGATCCGGAACGGGTCTCCCGTTCTCGGGAACCGGGATTTTCAAATTCATTATCAAACACCCACAGGCCATGCCGATCCGATGCGTCTATTTATTTCCCCGGATATCCGGCTGCACCTGTCGGCATCAGTAAAATTTGCATTTCACCCGCCTAAACGAATTGGCTTCTCACCTTTTCTTTACTTTTATTGTCATAGTTCCACGATGGATCTCCGGTGTGTGGATTTTACCCCATATTCCGATCAACAGGGCTTTTTTCGCTTAATGCTGATCCAACGTTATGAAGAGGCGGGTAAGGTCGATTTTACCATAAAGGGGCTGGCACCCCGAGCCGATTCTTCCGTATTTTTCATTAAAGATGATACATACCTTAATCCCGCACACGGATGGGGTATTGAACCGGCCGGCGAAGACCTGCGCCTCAAAACAGAATATGATCAGCTTGGCAGAACATGCACAGTTTTGCAGATTGGCAAAAAAAGTGCATTAAGAGCCGGTGTAGATTTGCATACCATCTTCGACTTGTTGAAAGAAGAGGAGCAACTCTGCCGTAACAGGTTCCCGGGAAAATATCTTATAGCCGGAAATGTGAAAAAACAATCTCCGGATTCGATCTGGTTCGATCAAGATGTGATTACCCCTGCGGGCAGAATAGATCCTTCAATTATTTCGGAACCGAACAAGAATGATTTCTGGTTTCCCTGGTTAGCTGTGCTGGCAGAATATCTACCACACACGGAGATAAAAGATCAATTACGACAATGTGCATATGCATATCTAAATGCCGATAAGCCTATGTCTCCTCGTTTCAGCTACATGGCCGCGCGGCTGCTTGATAAAAATATTGATACAGCCGCTGTGCGTGATAAAAATCCTTTCATGGCTATTTTGAAGTCACTGGAAAATGATACTTTTGACTCTTCAGGATTGGAAGAAATTAACTATTTTTATGTGGCTTATTTTGGAAACGGCACTGATCCCGGGATATTGGCGAATCGGTTGCAGCAATGGTGGAACCGGTATAGTATGCCCATTTATAATCTATGGTGGAAAAGGCAACTGGAGCAGGATCCGGAAAAGTTATTGATCATATTTCTGCTAGCATTGCAACTTAGGATACCATGGTCCGAGACGATACTCATCAGGTGTAATAAATTTATTTCCGTTCCCCTTTTCAGAGTATTGGTTAAACTGGGTAAAATCTTTCTCATCCGTCATAACCATAATGGAAAACTAATAATCGTACCAGGTCCACAGCGAGCAGGCAATATTTCCGGTACACTGGCCCGGGATCGTCATCTGCGGATTAAGGTAACACAGTTTGGTTCGGAAAAATATTTTTCTGTATTCCATAATAATCGGCAAATGATCAAGGTCGATAAAGATATAAGCTGTGAGGTGAGTCGTGACGGGGAAAGGTACAGTTTTTTCCCAAGTATATATCCCTGCCGTTTAACAGATTTTATGATAAACCTGCTCAATATCGAAGACAGGATGATGATGGTACGGATTCCCCTGGTCTGGCGGAAGGGTTCAATTGAGGTTAACGCCCTCCGGGTACGCTGGCTTTTGAAAAAAAAACGTTTTCAGCTAACATTGCAGGCCCGGTCTGACATTGAAAGTTACCGGGTCAATGATCAGAAAATAACACTGCGCAAAGGTGAGCGTAAGGTTTTATATATGTACCCAGAAAAAATTCCGGTCAAATGTGTCCTGTTAATCATGTCCTCCGAAGGTGCATCAATACATTTTAGGCAGCGATCCATTAAACGGACCATTCGAATTGTTGGCTGGCTATCTGATCAATACGGGGTATTATTTCCGGAATTAAACTATCAATACAGTAACCGCCAGCATCTGATTAAAACAGATCCGACGGGTCAGGTGGCTCGAGAGCTGGTCATCCCAGGCGGGATCAGCAGGTTGAGCTTTTTGATAAAGCGTCACGTTGAGCATGTTATACTGAATCAATTTTCTAACGAAGCAGTTGAGAAGTTTTTTCGGTATGATCCTGTCGTAAATCCTGAGAGATTTATCGTCAGAATGGGAGGTAAAACCACTGAAGAAGCGAAGCGTATTCAGGATTTTTTTCAGAATGAATTTGCTTTTGTTCCGGAAATTATTTTGGATGCTGGATATGACATAAATACTGTTACGGAGGGAGTGTTTGTCAAGCCGGATGAGGGATCGTTTAAAAAATTACCGAATGTCGATCAAAAAATTTTGTGCATTAATTTTCCGGTTGGAGAATCCATCAGACGATTGATTGAGCAAGAAATATCCCAGCTTCAGGGTTGATTTTATTGTTGTTAGAGATTAAATTTATGGTCGTTTAATTTGTACTTTATTCTGGGCCCATAGCTCAGTTGGTTAGAGCAGCCGACTCATAATCGGCTGGTCCGGGGTTCAAGTCCCTGTGGGCCCACTAAGTTGCAGGAACCGATTAATAGAAAAATGATTGTCAAAAATTCAGGTATAAATCCAGAAAGATAAATAATCGAGTGCATCCCAATCGGGTGCACTTTTTTTTTATCCAAAAGGTGGAGGTCCAATTTTGCAGAATACCTTATATTCGCTGATCGAGCTTCAGGAGATCGACATAAAGCTTGATAAGGTTGCCGAAGAAAGGGGCGATCTTCCTGGAAAAGTAGAGGAGTACGGTAACAATATCAGGCAGAATCAGGATCTGCTGCAAGTGCAATCAGAGAAAATAAAGTCATTAAAAGCAGAATCGAAAAAACTAGAATTGGAACTGGCCGCGAGTAAAGAACAATTAAAAAAATATGAAGAACAGTTATATAAGGTAAAGACCAATAAAGAGTATGACGCTATCGCCAATGAAACTGAAAATGTAAAAAACAAGTTAAATGAGCTGGAAAACAGGATCCTGCAAACTGAAGAGACTATAGAATCGCTGGTCAATTCAAATGAAGATATCCAGAAGGTTTTAAAGCAGCTGACGACAGACTATGAAGAAAGCAATTCGGAACTACAGCAGAAAATCAGTGCTTCTTCCGAGGAAGAAAATATTCTCAGGCAGGAACGAGATATTGTGAAGCAAAAATTGACCATGCAGCTGCTTAATTCATATGAACGAATTCGGCAGGCCAAAAAAGGGATGGCGGTCGCCTCCTGTAACGGAGGGGTATGTTCCGGTTGTTATTCCTTTATCCCGCCACAAAAAGTGGTTGAGATTCGCAGCATGCAAAAATTGTATTACTGTGAATCCTGCGGCCGTATTCTGGTGTGGGATAGGAATATTGAAGATTAAAGAATAATAATAGATCCGATGGAATTCAGGTAATCGCCCTTAACCGGGAGGAAAGTCCAAACATCAGAGGGTAGGCATCTTGAGAAAATCAAGAGCTCCGAATTGATTTCGGGGATGGAAAGTGTAACAGAAAATATACCGTCCCGCCTTGGCGGGATAAGGGTGAAATGGTGATGTAAGAGATCACCGCATCGTTCAATATTTGAATACCTGTTGATATAGGTACATGGAATCATGCGATGGCACTACAAACCCTGCTTGATGCAAGATCAAATTTGGAGAAATTCCCGCTCAGGGATGCGGAACTGCCCGTTCCGTTCCAAACAGGAATAATCCATGGTAGATCGCTTAACCGACCTGGTAACGGTTCGGTAAGATAAATGATTACCGCCCTTCGGATGAAGGGTACAGAATTTGGCTTATCGAATTCCATCGGATCCAATCTTTACAGATTGGAGTCTGCATGTTATATCGCTGGATTTTTCAGGATCCACCAAATCCGGACAAAATCACCTCTCTGCAAGAAGCAAACAATATTGATCCGCTACTGGCCAGACTGCTGATTGAACGCAACTTGTCCGATACCATTCAGATTGAGCGTTTCCTGAACCCTGATCTTTCCCAACTTCATGATCCTTATATCATGCACGATATGCCGCAAGCGGTAAAGCGTGTTCTGAAAGCCCTGCGGGATGGGGAAAACATTCTGATATACGGAGATTATGACGTAGACGGTATTACCGCGGTTTCACTGCTCTATGATGCGTTATTCAAATTGGGAGGAAAAATTTCGTTTTATATTCCCAATCGTATGACCGATGGTTATGGTGTTTCTCCGCGGGGCATAAAGACCGCAGCTGACCGCGGGATATCCTTAATTTTAACCGTGGATTGCGGTATCACTGCCGCCAGGGAAGTGAAAATGGCAAAAGAGCTCGGTATCGATGTAATTATCTGCGATCATCATGAGCCTGGTGAACAGATTCCAGAAGCCCTTGCCATCTTGAATCCCAAACAAAAAAACTGTCCCTATCCCAATAAAGATCTTGCCGGAGTGGGTGTCGCCTTCAAATTTTTACAGGCACTTTATAATCATCTGGGGTATTCGCTAAACGACCTTGAGCCTTTTCTGGATCTGGTCGCAATCGGAACAGCGGCTGATATTGTCCCGCTCCTGGATGAGAATCGGGTTTTTGTGCGTCTCGGTCTAGAGCGGATCAATACAAATCCCAGGCAGGGCATGTTTGCGCTACTGGAAAGTGCATCTATCCTGGGGCGGGAACTGGATGTCTCTCTGATTGTATTCGTCCTGGCTCCAAGGATAAATGCTGTGGGACGTATATCCAGCGCAAAAAAAGCGGTTCATTTACTCACCTCAACCAGCCTGCAGCAATCGCGCAATATTGCACGAATTCTGGAATCGGAAAACAGAATACGAAGGGATATTGATGAAGATACCTGTAATCAGGCGATCAACCTGATCGAGAAAACCATCGATCTTGACACATCAAAAGTGCTTGTACTGGCTCAGCAGGATTGGCATCCGGGCGTTATCGGAATTGTCGCTTCGCGGATTATGGAGAAATTTAACCGGCCAACTATCCTGATTTCCCTGACCGACGGCATTGGAAAAGGTTCAGCCCGGTCAACGCTAAATTTTGATATCTACAGTGCCTTGAAAAAAGTCAGTCATCTGCTGGAAAATTTCGGGGGACATAAATTTGCCGCCGGTCTCACTATAAAGGAAGATAATATTGATGCGCTCCGTTCGGCCATGGCGCAGATCTCAGATCAAATGATCGACTCCGAAGATCTGACCCCGACGTTGGACATTACCGCGGAAATTTCACTGCGGCAGCTGGACGCTAAATTCCTGAAGTGGTTAAAAATGTTCGCCCCCTATGGTCCGCAAAATATGCGGCCGGTATTTGTAACCAGAAATATTGAAATTATAGGTGATGTTAATATTGTCGGTAATAATCATCTAAAATTCAAAGTCAGGCATGATGGGATTGTAATCGATGCCATCGCTTATAATCTTGGCGATGTCAGTATGCAAATCAGACCAACCGGTCAGAAAATGGATGCGGCATACGTCATTGAGGAAAATACATGGAATGGACAAACGACCGTACAGATGAGAATAAAAGATCTGAATCTGATCTGAACGAGCCGGGTGGATCGCTATTCAAACGGTTGCAGGAAATCAGAAAACAGAAGAAGATATCACTCGAGGCGATCGCTGAATCTTTACGGGTGCAATTAAAATATCTTAAAGCTTTGGAAGAAGGTGATCTTGCAAATGTGCCTGAAGTCTATGATAAACTTTTTTTCCGATCATATTTGAAAGCGCTCGATTTACCGGTTGATGAATATTATGAACAGTTTCTGGAGTACCGTCGCAGTATTCGTCTTGATAAAACCACAACCGTCTTCGAATTTGGAGATCGATCCCCTGAATTGCACAATAAGTTCAATCCCAAAAGTCTGATATATCTGCTGCCGATCATGGCAGTGGTAATCCTGATCTGGATATTGTTCAGGAACACGGAGCTGGTTCCTTCCAATACATTGGCTGAGGTGGAAGAAATTGATATCAGAGACATAGTGGCAGATCTGGAACAAAAGCAGTTTGTACCGGTGGACAGCGACTCGGTGGCCACAGTGGATTCACTGGCACTTATGAGTCTTCAGCTGCGGGGGCTTAAACGAACATGGTTCAGAGTTATAACCGATCGCAGCGATACGGCTGAGTTTATGCTGCCCGCAGGAAATACAATGACCCTTACCGGCTATAATCGCTTCGAATTTCTGATCGGGCGGGCAGATGGACTGAAGCTGCGTCTCAATGAAAAAAATTTACCGGTACTCGGAAACGACAGTACTGTGATTCGCTATCTGCTGGTTGATTCAACCGGTATTGTTACAAAACAATTTGTGGAGCGAGAGTAGTGCGTCAATGAGAAAAAAGATATTTTCACATGCGGTGATTATACTGCTGACGGTCATCCTGTTCGGATGTGCCGGTCAAGCATCTTTGACCAGTGCGAAAACCGTAAAAGACGGGACGAAACTGCTTTACGGTAAAATATCCCGCATGCAGTTGTTTTTTGACTATCCGGACTGGCAGGTCGAATATGAAAATTATATGCCGGATCCTGAAATACTGCGCAAATTACAGGAGACGGATTATGATGAAATAATCGTATTCCTTGGTACATGGTGCCCGGATAGTCAGCGCGAAATCCCGAGATTTTTTCGTATCCTGGACCAAAGCGGAAAGTATGATAAGGAAAAAATTAAAATTTGGGCTGTAGATCGCTCAAAAAAACTTGCAGATAACCTTACTGATACGTATGATATATTTTTTGTGCCGACAATAATATTTTTTAAACGGGACAGAGAATTAGGGCGAATTATAGAACAACCGGAAATCAGTATCGAAGGTGACATGCAACAAATTCTATCGGGCAGTGAATGAGAATAATTCAACTGATTGTTATATTGCTGATATTGCTGACCGGTTATTCAAAAAGTGGTTGGCGGGATCCGGTTCGTGCCCAAAACGGAATGGTGGTATCGGCGGAAAAAAAAGCTGCTGAGATCGGCATCATGGTGATGGGTCAAGGTGGCAATGCTGTTGATGCTGCTGTCGCTATAGGTTTTGGCCTGGCGGTGACATATCCGCAGGCCGGTAATATCGGTGGCGGCGGATTTATGCTAATTCGGCTCAGTGACGGGCAGCATTATTTTCTGGACTACCGTGAAAAGGCGCCGATTAAAGCAGATGGGGATATGTACCTCGACGGTGCGGGAGAAGTCATTAAGAATGCATCGACGGTCGGTTACCGGGCATCCGGTGTCCCGGGCACTGTTGCCGGCCTCTATAAGGCACATCAGCGGTTTGGAAAGCTGCCCTGGAAAATATTACTTCAACCGGCGATAGACTTGGCTGAGCATGGATATCGCATTGATGATAAACAGGCTGAATCCCTGAGGAAAGAAAATGAATTATTCAACCGATTTCCTGCATCAAAGGCAATTTTTACCCGTAATGGACAACCCTTTGAGGCAGGGGATACCCTCATTCAAAAAGATCTCGCGAAGACGCTGCGTGCTATCCAGAATACGGGATCTGACGGATTTTATCTGGGATACACTGCCGAATTAATAGCCGGTGATATGCGGCAGAACGGTGGATTGATCACCATTGAGGATCTGGAAGAATATGAGGCGATCTGGCGTGAACCGATATCATTCAGTTATCGTGGATTTCAGATTAATTCAGCCCCTCCGCCGAGCTCAGGCGGGATTTTACTGGCTGCCTGTTTAAATACACTTGAGTATATTTCCCCGAAAACGATTGGACACAACAGCTCTTCTCTTATTCATTTTTGGATCGAAACCCTGCGTCATATTTATGCAGACCGGGCCCAGCACCTCGGTGATTCTGACTATTATAATGTGCCGGTTAGGGCACTCACGGCAAAATCATACGGTGCGAAAATTTTTCAGCGTATTAATGACGGATATGCACGCACCAGCCAGAGTACGACTCCCTATACTGAGGAATCCTCCGAGACCACCCACTTCAGTATTATCGATCCGGAAGGCAATGCAGTTTCCAATACAACCACACTCAACGGCTCATTTGGATCAGGGGTGGTGCTCGCTGGTACCGGGATACTAATGAATAATGAAATGGATGATTTTTCCATAAAATTTGGTTATCCTAATATGTACGGTTTGACAGGCGGTGAGGCTAACGCTATCGTCCCTGAAAAACGGATGCTCAGTTCGATGACTCCAACGATCGTAGAAAAAGATAACAAACCATTTATGATTCTGGGTTCTCCCGGTGGCTCACAGATAATCAGTGCTGTTGCCCAGGTAATTTCAAATGTTCTGGATCATGAAATGAACATCCGTGAAGCGGTTGAAATGCCCCGATTTCATCATCAATGGCTTCCGGACGAGACTTTGTATGAAGATCCCGGATTTGCACGGGATGTATTATTTAATCTGAAACAAAAAGGGCATGTATTGCATAAAACTGGTGCAATCGGGTGTGTGCAGGCGATTCTATATGATGCCCGAAGAAACCAGTGGACCGGCTGGAGTGATCCACGTCAGCATGGCAGCTGCCTTGGACTATGAGGAATTTAGAATGGCGAAAAAAACGAAAAAGAACCCAAACTTGCAATCCAAACAAGAAGAATCGGTTTTACCGGCAGTTGAAATTTTATTCAAACGCCTGCTTAAGATTATGAGCTGGGTTGTTGGCATCTGTTTTACCCTTATTATAACATTGCCTAATTTTGAGTTTAGTATGCTTGATATTACGATAAAAATAATCTTTTATATCGGTGTTCTCACCTTGTTGATTTTTATCGTTATCGAACTGTTTGGCGATCATATTAAAACACAATTGTCAAAAACGATCAGTAATAGAACTACGGCCTGAATAACGTGAAAGATACCATCTACCGCGATTTGGTTGAGCGTCAATCTCTCTTCGGGGTTTGTATAATTCAGAATAACATCTTCCGTTATGTTAATAAAAAATTTTGTGAAATGTTTGCGTACAAGCGGGAAGAGATCATTGAAAAACTGAATGTGATGGATTTTATATCTGCTGCCCATCAAGAGGAAGTGCTGAAGAATCATGAAAATCTACTCAACGGTGATGTTGAGCAGATTGAATTTACATTCACCGCCCTGGACAGTAGACAACGTGCAATCGAAGTTGAGGTATGGTGCGGTCTGATCAGCTTCAACGGAAGCAAAGCTGTGCAAGGGGTACTCTCAGACATTACTGAACGCAAAGCGTTTTACCTGAAAGAAAAATCGTACGAATTTAAAATGATGAATGAACAAAAGCTCTCCGCAATCGGTCAACTCGCAACGGGTATCGCGCACAATTTGAATACACCGATCTCGGTCATACTGAGCAACGCCGAATTACTACAGATAAAATACTCCGACTCCCCGGAACTTGATAAAATCATCCGGCAGGTTGAGCGCATGGGTGAAATCATCAACGGTCTCCTGATAAAAAGTAAACAGGAACAGGTACAAGTACCACAGCTTATCAACCTCAATGATATTCTAAAAAATGAACTTGAGTTTCTTAATGCAAATCTCGAGTATAAACATAATGTTGTCAAACTGTTTAAGTTTGAGGAGAATATCCCGGAAATAGAAGCGGTATACAGCGATTTTTCACAAAGCCTGATGAATATTCTTCAGAATGCGATCGATGCCATGTACAGTCAAGCGGTAAAGAAATTGGAAGTCTCAACCCACTATAACAATGATCAGATTGTGATCAGTATTAAAGACACCGGCGTTGGCATTAGTCATGAGGCCCGAATGAAATTATTCGATCCGTTCTATTCCACAAAGCCATCTCCCATGGAGAGGGTGGGAGATGAGCCAACCGGCACAGGACTTGGATTATCAACCGTGTATAATCTGCTCACGCCATATGGAGTTGGCATTGAAATTGACTCCGAAGTCGGCGTCGGCAGTACTTTCCGTTTGATCATACCTGTCACCAGGAATCAAAATAGCCCCAGGATCACGTGATTTAGCCCAAGAAGACGCCCCAAAATAATCCCCTATCATATAGTAAAATAATAATTTAGGAATTAAAAACATTTGTACTAAATCAATATAATCTTTATATTTGTGAAATTTTCTGGCGGGGAAGCTGATTTGATCACATTTTCCAGACACCGGCTTGATAAAATTGTTCGCGGGGTCAGGGGTAAAAAAATACTGGTGATCGGAGGGAAGCACCGGTTCCGGTCGTTGAGGTAAATGAGCAGCAGATTCGTTTTGGGGGGGCGGCCAATGTCGCCCTGAATATCCTTACACTGGGTGGTGATCCGATTCTGATAGGTGCGATTGGGGCTGACCGTGAAGGTGATCTCTTTGCAGATCTGATGCGGGCCCGACGTATGACCCTCGATGGTGTTCAGCGATTTAATGATCGTCCGACCACTGTGAAGACGCGGGTCATCGGTCACTCACAGCATATTACCCGGGTGGACCGTGAACGGAAGGACTATCTGCATAGTGAGGAAGAGCAAAAAGTAATTATCGCTATGGAGAGTCTGATCACACAGGTTGATGCGGTCATTCTGGAGGATTATAACAAAGGGGTTTTAACTGAGCAGGTGATCGAGGCAGCAATCACACTTGCTGGGCGCAATGACAAGATGATTACTGTTGATCCCAAGTTTACAAATTTCTTAAAATACAAAAATGTTTCTGTTTTTAAGCCGAATATTAGAGAGACGGAAGCGGCGCTGGCAGTGCATCTGATAAGCGAAGGAGATCTAATTGATGCCGGCAAAAGACTGCTTTCAGAATTGAACGCGGCAAATGTGTTGATAACCCGCGGCGGGGAGGGAATGTCACTGTTTGAGGCCTCCGGGGAAATTACCCATGTAAGTACACGGGCTCGTAAAGTTGCGGATGTATCCGGTGCCGGTGATACGGTGATAAGCACATTAACCCTTGCTCTTGCCGGTGGTGCAAATGTTCAGGAAGCCGCTACACTGGCAAATTTTGCGGCTGGTATTGTCTGCCAGGAAGTTGGTATAGTTCCGATCGAACTGGATCACTTATATAAGGTATGCCTGAAAGATGGTACTGAGTGATGCCAATTTAAATCGAGAGGTGCACAACTGGCGTAGTGCAGGGAAAACAGTTGTATTCACCAACGGGTGTTTTGATCTTCTGCACCGCGGACATGTCGAATATCTCAATACGGCAAAATTGCACGGAGATATTCTGATTGTAGGAATAAATTCAGACCGCTCGGTTCATGTACTGAAAGGACAGAATCGGCCGCTGATCGGACAGGAGGATCGTGCATTCATAATCAGTCAACTCAAAGCGGTCGATGCAACAATAATATTTGATGAGGATACACCCTATAGATTGATCAAGGATATACAGCCTGATGTACTGGTCAAAGGTGGTGATTATGCACCTGACGAAGTCGTCGGAAAGGATATAGTCGAAAATAGTGGTGGTAAGGTGGTTATCGTACCATTAACGCCGGGGAAATCAACAACCGGTATTTTGATGAAGATTACTGAACCGAAAATTGAAAAGGATTAATCGTATGCAATTAAACAGGTGGCTGATATATATATCGGGTCTTATCATGTTGGCGGGTTGTGCCCGGCATACAGGAATGACCCTAAACGAAAGTGAATTCTCCAGATCGCATGTTCCTGCACATATTTATCTGGATAATCAAACCCGGAGGTCCATTGATTCGGTATATGTTTTTCATGAATATGCTATGAATTCTCTGACCTACAAGGATACGGTTGGCGCCCGGGTATATTTCGAGAAAATTTTTAACACGATCTCAAATTTTAATGAAGAAACCAAAACCGTATTAATGGAGTGGCCTGCCTATGATAGTCTAATGACTGAAGTGAATGGTGATTTTGAAGCAATATTCGGTAAGATCGAATTTGAGCAGGAGGCTGAGGAATTGCTGGAAGATCTGACCCAGTTCGAGGAGAGTGTTTTAGGGGATTCTTCGGGACTTACCTTGCTTGATTCACAGGTCGACTCCGCTTTCACAACAATTCCGTTACATATGAATCAGCGGGTTGAACTCGCAATCAAATATTTTCAGACGCGCGGCCGGGAGGTATTTGTCAGGTGGCTCGAACGCTCAGGAAAATATGAACCTATAATCAAAGAAATTCTGGCAGAATACCAGTTGCCGGAAGAATTATTCTATCTTGCAATGATCGAAAGCGGTTTTAATCCCAGGGCACATTCCTATGCCCGCGCCGCCGGCTTATGGCAGTTCATTTCTGCTACGGGAAAATATTATGGATTACGCAACAACTGGTGGTTTGATGAACGGCGGGATCCGTTACTTGCCACAAAAGCAGCCGCTGAACATCTTACCGATTTGTATCATCGTTTTGATGACTGGCATCTGGCCATGGCTGGCTATAACTGCAATCCGAAAAAAGTTGAAAGTCAGATAAGAAGATATAATACACGTGACTTCTGGAAACTGAAACGTTTGCCGCGTCAGACCCGGAATTACGTGCCTACCTTTATTGCAGCCACGATTATTGCATAAAATCCGCAGAAATATGGATTTTATGTCGAAAAACTGCAACCGGTTAATTTTGATACGGTTCTGATATCCGAATGTGTCGATCTCGATGTAATCGCCGGCTGTGTCGATACCAGTTTTCAAGCCATAAAGGATTTAAATCCGGCCATCCTTCGCTGGTGTACACCTCCGGGTATTGAAAATTTTGTGCTCAATCTGCCGCAGGGTAGTCGGGATAAATTTAAGAAAAATTTCGCCTCCATAACCGATGATCAAAAACGCAACTATGTCAGGCACAAGGTCCAACGGGGTGAAACCCTCTCAACCATTGCCCAAAAATACGGGACATCGATCACGATCATAAAATCACAAAATAATATAAGAGGTACAATGATCAGAACCGGGCAATATCTTGTCATCCCTGTTCCAAAGAACAAGCAGTATTATTCCTATACTTCTTACACTCCGACCCGATCATCGTATAAACCAGCTACCCGGACTGTGCGAAGAAAGATAAACGAACTTGCCGGCTATAAAAAAATCGTTTACAAGGTAAAAAAAGGTGATACCCTGGGTGAAATTGCTGAGTTGTATAATATCCGTGCAAGTCAGATTCGTTCCTGGAATGGATTGTATTATGGCCAGCATATCTATCCCGATCAGGAACTCAATATATTTGTAATCGATCCAGGCGAAGATCGCAATCTTGCTCAGGCGGAGGGATCTGCCAGCGTTGATGTGGGTGGCTATTATATCGTAAAAAGTGGAGATACGCTCTGGGATATATCGCGCAGATACGATGTCAGCGTTGAACGTCTGAAAATATGGAATAATAAACGTACAAACAGTCTAAAACCCGGCGAGCGGTTAAAAGTGCGGGATGGCAGCGGTGGTTGACAGGTTTACCGGGAAAAAAAATCCCTCTGATAAATTCACCCAACGCTATTTTTACGCCATTATATTCATAACAGCACTTTTAGCGACACTGATCGTCCTCATTATATTAGCAAGTAATGAACCTCCTGCCAAAGCGCTGCCCGACGCAGCCCAATCGGTAAAAATGGAGCGGCTGGCTGCATTAGACGCCTCTTTGGCAAACGAACCCGATAATCCTGTACTGAACCTTGAAATGGGCAATAAGTTGTTTGATATAGGAAATTTCCGCGAAGCTATCGTATATTATAAACGTGTGTTGCATGTGGATTCGGCACATTTGACTGCCCGGGTGGATCTCGGTGTGTGTTATTTCAATCTGGGCATGATCGACAGTGCGTTACTTGAAATGAGACAATCGCTCAAAAGTGATCCAAATCATCTTCAAGGATTGTTCAATATAGGTGTGATTTACTATAATATGGGAGAAATTACGGAAGCACAGCGATATTGGGAAAAGTTAATCAAGCAGCATGCAGAATCAAACGAGGCGCAGGTTGCCCGGCAAATGCTGAATAATATTAAAACTTAAATAAACGGAGGAACGAAAGAAATGCCCAGCGGCAAGAAAAGAAAAAGAGCCAAAATGGCAACGCATAAACGTAAAAAACGGCTCAGAAAAGACCGCCATAAGAAAAAGTTGCGATAATTTTGGAAATGCACGTCTACTCAGTTGCGGAAATCACGCGCCAGATCAAGTTCTTACTGGAGGAAAGTTTTCCTCTGCTCTGGGTGGAGGGGGAGGTATCAAATTACCGTCCGCATCATTCAGGGCATCTGTATTTTACGCTGAAAGACAGTGAAGCCCAACTGGCATGTGTCATGTGGCGAAGCCGCGCCTCGGAATTGAGATTCGAACTTTCAGATGGGATGAAAGTCAGATTGTACGGTAATATCAGGCTTTATGAAAAATCCGGACGCTACCAGCTCGATTGTCTTAGCATTCAGCCTTCTGGGTTGGGTGATTTACAGCTTCGCTTTGAACAGCTAAAAGAGCAATTGTTTGCGGAAGGTCTGTTCGATGCATCACAGAAAAAACCAATTCCGGCCTATCCCGGAAGAATCGGTGTGATAACCTCACCGACAGGGGCAGCGATTAAGGACATATTTTCGGTAATCCGTAGACGGGCACCCTCAGTGGAAATTCTATTTCATGGTGTCAAGGTTCAGGGTGAAGGCGCTGCTCAGGAGATAAGCACGGCGATAGAAATGTTCAATCGCTTCGGCGAGGTGGACATTTTAATCGTTGGTCGGGGCGGGGGATCTCTGGAAGACCTATGGGCATTTAATGAGGAGATAGTAGCACGGGCGATCTATAATTCACGAATACCGGTTATATCTGCGGTCGGACATGAAATAGATTTTACAATAGCAGATTTTGTTGCTGATTTAAGAGCCCCGACACCGTCGGCGGCTGCCGAAATTGTCGTACAGGATGAACAGGAGCTGAGCAGGACTCTAAATCGGTATGCGACAGAAATGTCAAAAGGGATAATTCTCCAGATCGAACTGCAGCGGAAGAAAATACTTGATATCACCAGGAGCTATGCCTTTCGTGTGCCTGAAGACCGTCTTCGCCAATACGCGCAGCATCTTGATGATCTTGTTTATCGGGCGGCACTATTTGCACAAAGATATATTCTCGCCAGAAAAGAATTTGTGCAAAATCGTGCAAAGCATATAAATGCGCTAAATCCGAAAAAGGTGCTGGACCGCGGATATGCACTCGTTTTCAGGGAAGGCGAGCTGGTAAAAACGGCAAAGGGGATTGGGATCGATGATCGGCTGGCTATCCAGGTTCACGACGGCCAGATTGATAGTAAGGTTACTGATGTCAGATATGAAAACTGAACTCAAATTTGAAGCAGCGCTCGAGCGCATCGAGCGGATCGTACAGGAACTCGAATCCGGCGAAGTGGCATTGGATGTCATGCTGGAAAAATATGAGGAAGGTGCGCGCCTGATAAAATTATGTCTGGATAAACTGAATGAAGCGGAGTCAAAGATCAAGAAATTAACCGAGGACCAGGGGACAGGTAATTTTAAGATTGAACCATTTGAAGAGTAATTTCCGGCTAAACCGGTAAGAAGGAAATGGCTAAAATCAGCATTTTCGCGAACACATTGAAACCGGTAATAAAATCGGTTTTACCAGCCTTTTTTGAGAAAATCCGTCCACTGTCACACACATTTTGTGTTTCCGACACATTACAGACTTCTTTGGAGAAGATCCCCGATCACGTACAACAATTGCCGCTCGATCATTTATTGAAAGAATGTGATCTGGTTTTGTCATTCGGGGGTGACGGCACGATGCTTATGACGGCCAGACTGATCGGTTCAAACTCTATTCCGATCCTCGGTATAAATCTTGGAGGATTAGGATTCCTCACCGCATCGTCCATTGAACAGGCCATCGAAAATATAGAGCGATATTTTAGAGGGGAATTGAATGTAGAGCCCAGATCGCTGTTAAAACTGGAAGCACCGCTGCTTAAAAAACCGGTCTACCTGTTGAATGATTTTGTTGCGGATAAAGCCGGATTCTCCCGCCTGATCCAGATAAACGTAGATGTGGATGGCCGCCTGTTAAATTCATATCTGGCTGATGGGTTAATTATCGCCACACCGACCGGTTCTACGGCATATTCGCTTGCCAATGGGGGACCGATTGTGGCGCCTGTGACCAATGCCTTTGTAATTAATCCGATCTGCCCCCATACCCTCAGTAACCGGCCGATCATCATATCTGATGCGGCAAATATTCGGATAACCGTGCAGAGTGAACTCGGCAAATTCAATGTGTTTGGTGATGGTAATATGATCGGTAATTTTCCGCATAGCACTGAAGTACTTCTTTCCAGGGCGGAGTTTGATGTCCATCTAGTGCAGACACCCTCGCATGAATTCTATACGATCCTGCGTGAAAAACTCGGCTGGGGTGAAAATTTCCGGGTTTTAAATAAATAGGTGCCTGCGATAATGTGCCTGATATTCAGTATAATTTGTTCATTATGGGCGGCCCGTAACCATTTTCACGCCAAAAATCCCTAGAATCCACTCGGATTGAATTGAGATCCTCCCAGACGTACCCGCCAATTCGGATCCTGTAATTCGTTACGATAGGTCGAATGCAGCAGTTCGTAATCGCCATGACCACTCAGATCACCGAATATGAACTCAGATCCACCGTCAAGGGCGTAATAATACCAGACTTCATAAGGTTGTGAGTCGATAGAACTCGGATTCCGCTCGATCTCATCCGGCCGTCCATAGACAAGCAATACCCGTCCACGATCGGTTTTCCAACCAGTTCTGAAATGTGTCGAATAGCGGGTATCAGCCAACTCGACGTTTTCCATATATTCAGTTTTATATTCATTAACCGGCGTAGCGGGATTTGGATCGCGACGCTTCCAGAATTCTACAAGAAACCGGCGCATACCATCAGCATCAAGCCCTTCAAATATTTTGCGCTCTTCGGATAGTGCGATATAACGCGCCTTTGTGAATTCATCTATCAGCTCTTCTTCCGAAAAGTTGCTGTAGTCCTGGGCCGCCTGTGCTGAAGCAGCGGGTTTGACAATATCTTCCCGGGTAGGCTTTTCGACTGTGAAGGGAGTGGATGTGCTGAGTAAAGAACCGCTGACAAGATCTGTAAAATCAACTCTTAATGTATAGGAGTTATTTTTTAGTGCGATTATATTAGTACCGGCTGCTTCAGCGATAACCGAATTTGAACAGGTCTTTTCCTTTACGGGAAAATCCCGTACAACGGATCCGCTATCGTCGATTATATAATAATGAAATGCATACTTAAAATTACCCGTATCGTCCGGAGTAAGGTTGTACCCTTCAAAATAAAAATAGAGAACCGGATTGAGCAATCCGTAAATATGCGTGGGATTTGGCAGTATATACATATTGTTTTTCAGACTGAAATTATTGACTTTCTCAGATTTTTCGATCTGGGTTGCAAGTTGTATATTACTGAGTGCAATGGTCGAGTCGAATGCAGGGACATCCATATTTAAGCGAAAATCGCCGAACTTATTGGAGACGTTATCATTTAGCGTAGCAATAATCTTGTATTTTCCAGGATCTAATCGGAATGGGAAAACATCCATAAAGCGATTGAACATGGTGACCTTCTGCCCGAGTTGGATGGAATTTATATATTCCCGCTTTATGTCATGGATAACGGAATCATCCTGGATGATCTGAAGGGCATGTGAGAAATGTGCCACCATCATCGAATCTTCTATATTGTAGGTCAATTCGGATTGGAAAAAAGAAAGGTAGATTTCAGTATAGGTTTTGGATTCAGCACCGCGAAAGCAGGCGTAATCTGCGTTTAATACCAGAAATGACATTCCACTCTGTGCGAAACCGAATGAAATGAAACCATAGATGCAAACAAGGAATAAAGCTACTTTGACTTTCATCTCCGGCCTCTAGTTAAATTTTACTGAAACGAGTTTTGATAATCCTTCTTCTTCCATGGTCACTCCGTATAAGGTATCAGCAGCTTCCATGGTACGTTTATTATGGGTTACCACGATAAATTGAGTACCCGATGAAAAATCCCTTAATGCATCTGTGAATCTCCCAATATTTACATCATCGAGTGGGGCATCAATTTCATCTAATATACAAAACGGGCTTGGTTTTACAAGATAAATCGCAAATAACAGTGAGATGGCTGTCAGCGTTTTTTCACCACCGGATAACAGGTAGATTGTCTGAACACGCTTCCCCTTCGGACGAACCATTATCTCGATGTTTGCTTCAAGTGGATCGGATTCTTCGTCAAGTTTCAGGGTTCCTTCTCCTGACCTGAAAAAGTTGCTGAACACCTTTTCAAAATTTACCTTTATTTTTTCAAACGTATCCAGGAATTGTTTACGGGCCGTAACATTTATTTTTTGTATTGTCTTACGCAGAGATTTTTCAGCTTCTTCTAGATCATGATATTGCTTCTCATAGAATTGCAGCCGCTCATTTTCCTTCTCGTATTCACTGACCGCAAGGGGATTAACCTGACCTAATTGATTTATTTTAAATTTGAGGGTTTCGATTTGCTGTTCACTATCTTCAACGCTTAAACCGTCATAAGCAATCCCGATGCCTATATCCTGACCGTATTCCTCCTGTATTCTGTCTTTCAGGTTGTCTGCCTTCAGCTGGTTTTCCTGGATCTGTAATTCAAGTTGCCGGCCATGTTCCACCGAGCTGTCATGCTGTTTTCTGTATTTTTTTATTTCATTTTCAAGATTAAGGATTTTGTCACGCAGTTCATGATAGGTTTGTTGAATTTTCTCCCTTTCGGCTTCGATTACATCTCGTGACTCCCAGATCGTCTTTTGCCGCACCTCTCTTTCCGTTTTACCATCCCTGATCCGCTGAAGTTCCCCCTGCATTTCATCGATCTCGGATTTACGTTTTTCAATCATCTCGGCTAATTGCCCGATCCGCTCCTCAGTGCGTTTTAGTTCATTTTCATACCCGCTGAGTTTATTCTGCTGTTCAATGAGTTCAACTTGTTTTTTCTGCATCTCCTCTGATTGCCGCTGCAGATCATCGTATTTTTGATCATATGCTGAAGTAGCTGTGCGATTCTTATCCTCCAGGTCGTCCAGCTGCTCTTGTTTAGCCGCCAGATCCTTGTCCAACTCATTTAACTGGCTTTCGCCCTCATCGATTGCCAGACGCAGAGATTCGATTTTCCGTGTCCTTTCCTGTACAGCAGTATCCAGAGTCTGTTTTTCAAAATTCAACCGTGCTTCGTATTTTTCCGATTCATGTACAGTCTCCTGTATTGCAGCTCTGCGCTGATCAAGTTCACCTATTTCGGCCAGAATTTCCTGCTTCTGCTGATTGGATGTCTTAATTTCCCGGTCGGTCTTACTGATCTGCCGATCAATATTTTCAAGTTCTTTGGTCAATTTTTCGAGTCGTTCTGCTCGTCCCAGCAGAGCACTATCCCGCTCATTGGTTTTTCCCCCTGAAATGGCATGAGGCAATTGAAATAATTCGCCATCGGGGGTAACGAATCTGGCGTTATGACTTTTACCTGACTGCGCTATGGCCTGTTCAAGATTGTCAACCAGATATACATCACCCAGCAGGATATCGATGATCTTTTTGTATGGAGGGGGTGTTGAAATGACGTTTGCCAGCGAGGTCATATTGCCAATACTGGGAGCTGCCGGTGATATCTTTTCAAGCAGATCCAGCGGAATCAGAGTTACTCGGCCATGTTTTTGCGCGGAAAAGTTTTGCAGGATGGTACGGGCTGATTCAAGGGTATCAACAATCACGTAATTCAGAGTTTCACCCAGGGCAGATTCAACCGCCGGTTGATGGGCGTCATCAACAGTGAGCACTTCAGACAGCGGACCGTGAACTCCGGAAAACCCTTTCCGATTCTGCATCAAATAGCGGGTTGCCTGAGAGTGTCCTTCGAAGCGGGACAATAACTGGCTAAAAAATTCCTGTTTGACCCGCCGGTTTTCACGGGTTTGTTTGAGATTCTGCAACTCTGTCTGTTGACTGGATATCTGTTTGTCCAGATCAGAAATTTGATGCTGACGGGTGCGGATCTCTGTATCAATATCAGCCAAAGCTTCTTTCTGGTGAAGTGAATTTGTATTGCAATCTTTCGTTTTTTGTTCAATATCCCGGTCCGTTATTTGCGCGAGGTCCTGTTCCTGCATTAATTGACCGATCTGATCCCGCATTACCTGAAGCTGGTATTGTTTCTGATGATACAATTCGCGTGCTGAATTATATGCATCTGATGCCGTTTTATATGCGGTACCGATATTATGAATGTCAGACTTTTCCTGTTGGAGCTGACCAGCGAAGCGATCGTAATTTTGCCGGGCATCACCAAATATGGTTTTTGCTTTTTTAACGCCGGCTTGCTGTTCATGCCGGTCGGTTTTTAATTGCTGACGAGTAGAGGACAGCTGTTCCAATTGCTTGGTAGAATCGATAATATCCTGCTGGCTTCGTTTTATCGTTTCCTGGAGCGCTTGTGATCTGGTCTGGGCAACAGCTTCATCCTGTTTTATCTGATTAATCTGATTATCCTGGTCGGTCAGGCGATGGGATAACGAATTCAGCTCATCCTCGATTTGTAAAATTTCCCTTTTATATTCCTCCAGCAAAGCCTCTTCAATGGTTATCTGATGGCTGGTTCCAGCCTTTATCTCGCTGATCTCCTCCAGTTGTTTTTGCAGAGGTGTAATCGTATCCATCAGGCGTGTGTAACGGAACCGGGCAAGATCGATTTCAAGTTTTTTTAGTTCGTCTTTATATTCCAGATAACGTCGTGCTTTACCGACCTGCCGCGAAAGGCTGTTAACATTGCGTCTGATTTCGGTAATAATGTCATTGATCCGGTTCATATCCTGTAAAGTGCTATCCAGTTTTCGCAGCGCTGATTTGCGGCGGGCTTTATATTTTGTCACGCCGGCTGCTTCCTCAAACAAATGCCGCCGGTCAGCCGGATTATCGCTGATTATATTTTCGACCATACTCAGTTCAATAACCGAATATGAATCGGAACCCATGCCGGTATCCATGAACAGTTCCTGGATGTCCTTCAAACGGCAAGGCGCTTTATTAATCAGATAGTGACTTTCTCCGGACCGGTACAGGCGGCGGGAGATGACCACCTCGGAGAATTCCTGCTTCAAGACATTTTTATTATTCTGAATGGTGATTGAAACTTCGGCCACGCCAAGCGGTTTACGCGTATTTGTACCATTGAATATTACATTTTCCATTCGATCAGTGCGTAATACAGAAATTTTCTGCTCGCCAAGTACCCATCGGATCGCGTCAACAATATTTGACTTACCGGAGCCGTTCGGACCGATCACACATGCGATTCCCTCGGTAAATTTCATGGTGGTCTTTTGTGCGAACGATTTAAATCCGAATATATCCAGTTTTGATAAATACATGTGACTCCTGTCAAAAGAGATTTTTTGCCCGGGTTAATAAAATCAGATATTCGTAAAGATCTGACCGGCTGTCCAAAAAAGCAAAGAAGATAAATACACATAAACAATATGTCAATATCAGAATTAAGAATACTTTGTATGCGCGGATTACCATTAATACCCGGATGCCGGTTGCGAGGCGGATGTTAAACCAGAAAAAGAAAAAAAGCAGCAGGCCAATCAAAGGAAGAAGGAGCTTTTCCATATCAAGGACCTGAAGTGAGAACAGACTGACCGGTAATAAATATACAAGAGGCGCACCGGCCCAATGACAGACGGCAACAGACTGTCGGAAACGAATATGTTCGCGAGAAAACAGGTTGAATATTTTCAGGAAAATAGCTATCGCCACCTGCCCGAAATAAAACAGCACCCAGATAAACAACAGCATCAACAAAGGTTCGGAGGCCAGCTCATAAAAATAGCCTGATAAATTCATCGGAGTTAAAATTGTACTCAGCGCCTCTGAAACAAGCAGATTGTTTTTGAAGTAGAAAAAAAAGGCGGCAATAATGACTGAGACCTGCAGATTGGTGAATAATCCTACAATCGCGGAATTGAGGAGAGCGATGATCCTTCTATCCCTCAGATCGACAAAAAAGCCGTGTGCGTGGAAAAGCGATCGTTTAAAATTATCGCGCAGTCTGAAATTATTCCGGTATAGTAGAAAGAACAGAATTCCGGCAATGAACGTGGTTAACGTAAAGGTATTTGATTTACTTGCAGTGGAATGTTTAGGTGCCAGATTACCTTTTGTGCTTAACAAAGCTCGTATATTCCCGGCCGCTACCCTTGGTTCGGTGTCCAAGGTATGTAATCCATAAGGATAAAGCAGCTCCGTCGTCTGCCGGTTGAACGTTACCGGACTTCCGGTAATCCCAAGCCAGTCACGATATGATTCAATAAAATAGCCATCAATTTCCGGTTGGGAATTCAAATGGCCGAGCAGCTCTGTTAATGATCTGGAATACATCATACTATCAATCGGAGCTATACCGGCGTTACCGAGAAGAATAAGGTCATCCCGCAGCTTTGAAGTCTGGATGAATGACGATAACGGATCAAGTACAGCGGCATCATATTTATTCACCATGTAAAAATCACACAACCGGGTAGCAGGAAATACCCGGGCATCAAGCGGGGAAAGGTAAGTTAAAAGATTGTAATGTTGTTTCAGGAATTCTCTTGTAATCAGAATAAATTTTTGCACTGTAACGAGATGTACGGGTAATTCATGCCCCAATCCGATCGCCGCCATGGATGGATGCTGCGCTAAAAGCGCTGAAACATTCCGTATATCATATTTAAATCTGATTAAATTCCGGTCAATAGTGAAAAATGATTCAGGTTGACGCCAAAGGTTCATTTCCGGAAAAAGTAACAAACCGAGCGAATCAGCCAGTTTGAATAAGAACAGGTCAGGAATGCTGTGCGGAAACCTGATGGCGTTGAAGCCAGCGTTCTTGATGAAATGCAGATCATGTAGTATCTGCTGATAACTTGAAGCGGCCTGTTCGGGATGTCGGTACGTTACGCCCCGCAAGGTCATCGGCTGGTCGTTCACCAAAAACTGACCTCGGTTTATCGTTATCTTACGCAAACCGATCTGATACTCGGCCTGATCGACCAATCCATTCGCAGTGAATATTTTCAGACGTACAGTGTATCGATCAGGCGCATCGGGAGACCACAGGACGGGTTGATTCAGAGTAATTTGTCTTTCAATCGGCAGAATATCGCCGCGATGTTCACCATATTCTGAACGGTTAAAAACGATGCGACCGTCAGGTGTAAATACCTCCTCTGCATAGCGTAATTTTTCAATCACCTGATTTTTCAGGGAATCGTCCGGTTTAAAATCAATATGATACCGATAGACCAGAATATTATCATTAAAATTATATCTGAAATTACTGACCCGAATGAACGGCAGCCATTCGAAATAAATGCCTCCGGAAATTCCGGTCTCCGTTTTTTCCCTGAATTGATGAACCGGGCTGGTCCTTTCTTCCGGAGTTCGTTTGATTTCTATCCTCAGGCGAATTGTGCGCTTATGTTGCATCAGTGGGTGCGGGATATCAAGATATGCAGGACATAATAATTCGCCTGAGGGGCTGACAGTCAGTCCGTTAACTGAAACCGACAAATCACCCGTGAAATCAGTAAGCCATAAGCGCAACTGGCTATTTCTCAGGGAATCAGGAATCTCAACGACGGTATATATCTCAGCCCGATCCTGTGAAGGGGATAAATAGAAAGGAAAAGATACGTCTGCTTGTGATTCCGATAAACGCCAGTCCGTGTTTTTTGTACTGAGGGCGCGATTGTCAAGTCCGCTGAATTCCTGCGCATACGAATCAATATCACCGGTTTGATGTAATATCAATAAAAAAAGAATGAAAATAAACGTACGGATATTGATCCTGCATTGCATAAATAACTGCCCGTCATAGTATTTGGACAAAATCCCGTGTGGCATGTTCAAGACCGATCGCCAGAGCTTTTGCTATCAGTGGTTTTCCAACTATGATATCTTCCAGCGATTCTATTTTAACGAGATCACGCAGATTGTCCTGGCTCAATCCGCCGCTGACATTAACGCCCATACCCAGTTTATTGGCGGCTAGGACGAGCGTGTTTATATTTTCCAATTCGGCAATTTGGGCATCCAGATCTTCGGCACCGGCGTATGAGCGCAGATCGAACTCGATATAATCGACTTCCAGCTTGCTGGCCAAACGTATCATATTTGCATCACAGGGTAGCATTACGCAACTTATGATATCATTAGCACGCAGATCGGCTGTAAGATTCGCAATTGTATCACCATGGGTATCGATATCGACGGGTTGTGGATCCGAATCTGATTTTTGATCCGGAGCCACAAAAGTCACCATGTCTGGTTTCAGTGTCATCAGTTTTCGGATCATTTCTGCATTTATATTGCAGCGAATATTTAGATGCGTTTTGCAGATCTCTTTTAGCACACGGACATCACGTTCCCTCACCGTTCTGAAATCATCCCGCAAATAACATACGATTGATTCGGCACCACCCATTTCGGCTAAAACAACCGCCTGTGCCGGATCGGGTGTATCTGAAAGAAATGTGTTGCGAATTAAAGCAATCGGATCAACGTCTACGGCCAGTCGATGCATCTTGTCTCCTTGATAATTAGGTCTATTCCATTACCTGTAAATCGGGGACTGCTGAATGAAGTGGCAGAATGGTTTTGATATTGGGGATCAAAGCATTAAATGCTATTTCCTATATCCAAGAAAACCGTTGCTCCTGGCATATTATCGGTTGTGTCGGATGTTTAATCCCTGACACCTCACTCCATCTCCCGCGTTTATAATGTCTCAGTTTGGATCTGTTTATTCTCAGCTATGCAGGCTGGATTAGAACGTGGACAGGTCATCCCATCTGCGGATACGCCAGATGCCCATCGAACCCCTGCGGAATATAAAATCTGCTTCCCCTTTGATTGTCGGAATCTCCGTACCCGAATCGAGTGTCAGTTGAAATGTAACTCTGATACTGGCAGAATCATCTTTTATATCGTAAGATAATGAATCCCGCCAGCTTTCACCCCAGGTAAGTTCTAGATTATTAAAATGTCTGAACAGTCTGACGGTGGTACGAATATCGACATCCCTGCCCCAGATGATATCTGTAGGCGGTGTTGTGCTGTAATTCTTTGATATAAAAATAAAACCACTATCAAGAGTATCGCTGTAAAGCAACGAATCCTTGAAAGTATAGGCGTTCTGGAAATTTGATAAAACACTCATCGGAGAAGTCTGTTTTTTAATAATAAATGAACCATCACTCTCACGTAATTCCGGAGCAAATATACATGATGAGAAGAAAACTGCGAACAGAAAAAATATTATACTAAATCTTTTCATCACGTTTCAATCATTAAAGGCATAAACCATAAGGATAACTCACCGATCGTCCTGCAGCAATGCAAAGACTAAAAATGCTATCAGGTGCAGATTGCCGGTAATCATATGCCCTGTGTACCTTTTTCTGTTTTCAGTAAGGACCAGGTATTTTCTACCGTCGCCTCCTCCCGCCGGTCTTCCCAGTAAAATATCGCCCACTCCTCATTCCGATTACGAACAAGCTTCATCCGTGCCATCCCTCTGTAATCGACGGAGTTACCTGTTCTGTATGTAATCCGGATCCAGTAGCTAAACGCTTCAGTTTCTGCAGTAGCGATATTTTCAACAATGATCGGCTCAGCAAATTCGACCGATATTTTTGAATCCTCATTGGCCAGCCGGGTAAAATAATCGCGTTCACTCTCGAGCGACCAGTTGGCAAACCGTTCGATCTGAATATTTTGATCCGGGACAAACATAAACTGCATTTCCTGAACCAGTGACGTATCGACCAGGCAGCGCATATAATTAGCTGCATTTTTCTCGGTCAGCGCGTATTTAAGATTGCGGAAAACGACATCAACGCTGGTTGGCAAATCAAAGGTTGATGATACCTGATTCTCTGCCGGCATTTCAACATCCCGTGTGGCAAATGGATTGGTACAGTATAGAAAGGTTATACAGATTGCCACGGCAATAATGTATTTGCAGGACATAAAGGTTTATGAATTCTTAAGTTAGTGCAATCGTTAAAAGTAATAAAATTTGACCCGAAAAGCAACCGCAATCGCGGGGTCTATCACCTGCTGTCAGGCCATTTTTGTCCGGGTAATATGCTTGTAAGACAGGTAATTATGACATAAATTTAAAGGACACTACCAGCAGATTAGACAGGGGTATACATGGATCCAGAACAAGAACTGACGGCACTGCGCAGGCAAATCCAGCATCATGATTACTGCTACTATGTTCTCGCGCAGCCGGAAATATCCGATTTTGAATATGATCAGTTATACAGGCGTCTGGAAAAAATCGAACACGCACATCCGCATCTGGTGACGCCGGATTCTCCGACCCAGCGGGTGAGCGGCCAGCCGACCAAAATCTTTAAGACGGTAGAGCATCGTTCGCCTATGTTATCGCTCTCAAACACCTATTCTGAAGAAGAACTGGTTGATTTTGACCGGCGTATTCGTTCGTTACTCGGGGATGATGTCTATGAATATGTAACCGAGTTGAAAATAGATGGAATCGCTATCAGTCTTCTATACGAGGCTGGGTTGTTCATACGAGGTGTTACAAGAGGTGACGGAGTTAGCGGCGATGAAGTCACCACTAATTTACGCACCATTCGGAGTCTGCCTCTGCGCATTTATCATGCGGGCGGTGTACCGGATACCATGGAAATCCGGGGGGAGGTGTTTCTTGATCGGAAAACATTTGAACGGGTTAATGCGCAGAGATACCAAAACGAAGAACCATTATTTGCCAATCCCCGCAATTCGGCCGCAGGGACCATGAAATTGCAGGATGCCCGTGTCGTTGACGAACGTGGATTGAGTCTGTTTTGCTACCAGATGATCGATTACTCAGGTAAAACAGGTTCCCGTCGGCACCTCGACAGTCTTGATCTACTGAGAGCATATGGATTCCCGGTCAATCCATTTACGCAGGCGTGTAAAACCATCGATGACGTAATAAAATACTGCCGGCAATGGGAGTCGAAGCGTCAGGATCTGCCGTACGAAATTGACGGCGTGGTCATCAAACTCGATGATCTGTCACAGCGGGATAAGCTGGGTTCCACAGCTAAAAGCCCCCGCTGGGCAATAGCATACAAATTCAGACCGGGCCAGGTTCAGACCCGCCTTAGAAGGATTATATGGCAGGTTGGTCGGACTGGCACAGTAACACCGGTGGCCGAACTGGATCCGGTTCAACTGGCGGGTACAACTGTTTCGCGTGCCACGCTTCACAATCCCGATGAAATAGAACGTAAAGATATTCGTGAAGGTGACACCGTCTTTATTGAAAAAGGCGGTGATATTATCCCGAAAGTGGTCGGTGTTCAGATTGATCTGCGTGACCGGAACAGTCTTCCATATTTTATTCCCGGTGAATGTCCGGTATGTGGAACAAAACTGAAACGGATACCCGATGAAGCCGCTTTAAAATGCCCGAACTTCAATTGTCCAATGCAGGTCAAACGACGTATCGGACATTATGCCAGTCGCGCGGCAATGGATATCGAGGGCCTGGGGGAAGCAATCATTGAATTGCTTGTCCAAAATGGATTGATCCAGGATGCCGGTGATTTGTATGCGCTCAAACAGGAACAACTCGAAGGGCTCGAAGGCATGGGTAAAGTTAGTGCCTCCAACCTGTTGAAAGCAATTGCAATAAGTAAAGAGCAGACATTGAACCGATTGATCTTTGCGCTGGGAATTCCCTACATTGGTGCGACAGCCGCACGTAATCTCGCCGCTCATTTTGGGGATTTAGATACTTTTATGAAAACCGATGTTACCGATCTTGAAGCAGTGGAAGGAGTGGGTACCAAGATGGCTGAGAGTATCGTGCAATTTTTCAGGCAAAAAGAAAACTTATTGGTAATCAGAAAATTGCAGGAGGCCGGTGTACGGTTCAGGCAAGAGCAGCAAACGGAAGGTGATCGGTTAAAAGACATGGTGTTTGTAATCACCGGTACCCTGCCATCAATGAGCAGAGAAGAGGCACAGGAACTTATCAGGCGGTATGGTGGAAAAGTCGTTTCTGCGGTCAGCAACAGGACCGATTATGTCGTAGCCGGTGAAAAAGCAGGTTCTAAACTGGATAAAGCACGAAAACTGGGGGTTGCGGTTATTGATGAAGCAAATCTTCTAAGTATGCTCGGTTGAGTAACCGGAATTTTGTTTGACTTTATAATACAGGACAACTAAATTTAAAATCTTTTTATATGACTATCGGGTTGTGAATTTTAAACTTAGGAGGAATCGACCGCATGCGTGCTAGCGTTAAGGTCAAATTGATTCTGATACTGATAATAATCGCACTTTCGGTGTATCTGTTATACCCGACGCTGCAGTTGGCAGAGATGGATGACGCTGAAAAGGCAACACTTGAGGTACGGGATCCGCAGGAACTGGTTACACTGAAATCACGCTCGGTCAATCTTGGTCTCGATCTTCAGGGAGGAATGCACGTCGTTTTGGAAGTGGATATCAAAGAATTGCTGGACCAGATTGCGAAAAATAAAAATGAAGTCTTTAATGATGCGCTCGAAAAAACGGCTGTTGAAGTTGAACAGACAGATGAAGATTTTCTCACCGTTTTTGAACGCAATTTGATTGCCGATGGCGTCAGGCTGGTGCGCTATTACGGCTCACGTGAGCGCAGCTCTGAAGATGAAGTTATGTCCTATTTACGGGATCAGATATCGGAAACTGTCAACCGGGCGCTCGAGATTCTGCGCAACCGTGTGGATGAATTTGGTGTTGCCGAACCGATCATCCAACAACAGGGACAATCCCGTATTATTATTGAATTGGCCGGTATAACCGACCCCTCACGCGTACGGCAGCTGATCGGCAAGACCGCAAAACTTGAATTCCGATTGCTCAAAGATCCGGAAATCTATCTGTCAGTGGCTGACAAAATCAATCAGTTTATCCAATCAAAGATTGCACCTGTTGATACTACCATTACTGAGGAAGAACCGGGCGAGGAAGCGGATTCTACTTTAAGTCTAGATGAATTATTCGGGCAAGCTCAGCAGGACACTGCTGTGGTTGACAGCGTTCTGCAGGATAAGGATTCATTATTTGAGCAGAATTTGTTTTTTCTCGATCCAAACCGGCAGCAGACCATTCTCGTTCCGGCCAATAAGGAAGCCAAATTCAGACAAATTATCGAACTGTCCGAGATACAGAAGATCATTTCTGATGAGGCGGGGGATGCGGAGTTTATTTGGGGTGCCAAACCCGAGTATGGCGGCCAGTATTATGAAGTCTATCTGGTATTCAAACGGGCAGAGCTGACCGGGGAAACCATCACGGAGGCCGATCCGCGGCCGGGGAGTCAAATGGATCCCAGTTCGATCGGTAAGTTTGAAGTTTCACTTACACTTAATGATGAGGGGGCCCGTATTTTTTCGCGTGTCACAGGGGCGAATATCAAAAAACGTCTGGCGATCATACTTGACCGCCGGGTATTTCTCGCTCCCGAAATTCAGGTCAAGATCAGGGACGGCCGGAGTCGTATCACCGGCCTGAACAATATGGAGGAGGCACAGGACCTCGCCATTGTACTCCGGGCTGGCGCCCTTCCAGCGCCGGTCAGAATTATTGAAGAACGCACCGTGGGCCCTTCGCTTGGTATGGATTCCATATTAAAGGGAAGTCAGTCCGCGATCTATGGTTTGGTGATTGTGGCAATCTTTATGATAATCTACTATCGGATTGCAGGAATTCTCGCTGACCTGGCCCTGGTATTAAACATTATCTTTATCATGGCGGTCATGGCGTACTTCAATGCTACTCTTACCTTGCCCGGTATTGCCGGTATTATTCTAACCATCGGTATGGCTGTCGATGCCAATGTGCTGATCTTCGAAAGAATGCGCGAGGAGTTAAAACGTGGAAAAACGATCAGAGCATCGATTGAACAGGGTTACGGGAATGCATTCAGCGCCATTCTCGATGCCAATGTTACCACATTTATTGCAGGTATCGTATTGTATACTTTCGGAACAGGTCCGATTAGGGGATTCGCGCTCACATTAATGATCGGAATTGTAGCCAGCATGTTCACCGCGATCGTTGTCACCCGTGTTGTTTTTGACTACTCTGTCAGTAACTGGTCGATTAAGGAATTGAAAATTTAAGAGGATTGAAACCTATGCAATTTTTTGGTGACACTAATATCGATTTTCTGAGCAAAAGAAAAATAGGATATATCATCAGCGCAATAGTATTGCTGGTGGGCATATCATCCTTGATATTGCATGGCGGTCCACAATGGAATATAGATTTCCAGGGTGGAACGCTTGTTCATCTGAAATTTGAAAAGAACGTACGGATCGAGGAAATTCGAGATGCCCTGACGCAGAGAGGATTTGGTGAGAGTGAAATAAAACATTTCGGAGCGGATAACGAAATTGTAATCCGGACCGGTGTCTCCGAGGATCCGGCAGAATTCTCGAATCTGGTGGAACCAATGATTTCTGAGGCATTCCCGGACAATCCTTTCGAAGAGCAGCGGGTTGAGACGGTCGGGCCAAAAATTGGCAAGGAATTGGTCGTAGATGCATTGATGGCGGTCCTGTGGGCAATGATCCTGATCCTGCTGTATGTTATGTGGCGGTTTCGGATCAATTTTGCACTCGGTGCAATTATGGCTTTGGCCCATGATGTAATCGTTACGGTGGGGGTTTTTTCATTGCTCGAAATTGAAATCTCAGCACCGATCATTGCTGCAGTGCTTACCATTGTCGGCTATTCCCTGAACGATACCATTGTAATCTTTGACCGTATCCGGGAGAATCTGAAAGTACGGCAGAAAGATGCAGATGCATTTATCGGTATTGTGAACCGAAGTCTAAACGAAACATTAAGCCGAACAATTATAACCTCATTGACAACCTTGTTTGTAGTCGTAATTTTGTTCTTTTTCGGGGGCGAAGTACTGCGTTCATTTGCATTTGCCCTGATCATTGGTATCGTGAGTGGTACATATTCAACCTTGTTTATTGCAACTCCGTTTGTGGTTGAATGGCAATTGAAAAAAGTACATGCATAATGAGGAATAGCCTATGAATTACACTGTATCTGAGAAGGATGGAATCATCCTGCTCTCCCTGACAGGTAAGATTATGGGGGGACCTGAAGCCAACGAGATCAATGATAAAATCAACCAGTTGATCGATGAAAAAAAATTGCACATCATTATCGATCTGGAAAATGTAGAATGGATGAACAGCTCCGGCCTTGGAATTCTGATCACAGCTGTGACAATTCTGAAAGACAATAATGGGGCCCTCAAACTGATCAATGTCTCGGAACGGATACAAAATCTACTGAAAATCACCAAACTTACAACTGTATTTGAAATCGCAGAATCCTACGATCAGGCAATAAAATCGTTGAAATCTTAACCGTCTGATAGAATCGATTCAATTTGTTTCCAATCTCGATGCCTGCCGTCCTGTCTGCAATAGCTTAAAATTTGGGATTGATCAAGCTGAATACACAAATGGTTGATATATGTCTGTAAAAATAATCATTGGCGCTCAATGGGGAGATGAGGGAAAAGGCAAACTGGTTGATTACCTCTCGGAACATGCCGATATCGTAGCCCGTTATCAGGGTGGTGCCAACGCCGGACATACTGTCCATGTCAAGGATAAAAAATACGTATTACATCTCATTCCCGGGGGAATTCTGAGGCCGGGAGTGATTTGCGTGATTGGAAATGGAGTAGTGTTCGATCCGGAAGCATTTTTCGAAGAAGTCGATTTTTTATCCAGCCATGGTATTTCTGTTTCGGGGCGCTTGTTTATTTCGGAGCGGGCGCATGTTATTTTTCGCTATCACAAATTGATCGATATGGCCTCTGAGGAGTTTCTTAAGGGCAGAAAAATCGGTACGACCGGCAAGGGAATTGGGCCGGCTTATGTGGATAAATTTCACCGTTCAGGAATTCGTGTGATCGATCTGTTCGATGACCGGCGACTGGAAGAGTGCTTAACTGAAAATTTAGTACACAAGAATAAAATCCTCGTGGAAACGTTCGGGCAGCCACCGCTGAACTATGATGAGCTACTCGCAACGACCCGTGAATACGCAAAAAAACTTACCCCTTTTGTCTGTGATACCTCTGAAATATTATATGATGGCTGGAAGCAGGAGCGTCAAATTTTACTCGAAGGCGCGCAGGGTTGTCTGCTTGATATCGATTTCGGGAGTTATCCCTTTGTAACCTCTTCGAATCCAACCAGCGGCGGATCCATGATCGGTACGGGTTTACCTCCGAGTGCCATCGGGGAAATCCTTGGTGTAGCAAAAGCTTATACCACTCGTGTGGGGAGTGGTCCTTTTCCGACCGAATGTACCGATGATGTCGGGGAACGGTTGCGTCAGTATGGCAATGAATTCGGCGCTACGACCGGCAGACCAAGACGGTGCGGATGGTTTGACGGTGTGGCTATGCGTTATGCTGCCAGGATAAATGGTTTCAATGCTCTGGCTTTAACCAAGCTTGATGTACTGCAGGAATTTCAAAAAATCGGAGTTTGCCGATCATACCGTTTGAAGGACAGGCAGATCAATACGTTTCCAGCTGCTGCAGATATTCTCGAAGCGTGTTCAGCTGAGATCGAAATGCTCGATGGATGGGACGGAGATATATCTTCCTGCAGACGGTTTTCAGAATTACCAGGCAAAGCCAGAAAGTTTGTTGAAACACTGGAAGAGATCAGTGGTGTTCCCATAAAATACATCTCGGTCGGTGTTGAAAGAGACCAGATAATCACCCGCTGAATTATGACAATACATTGGAATTGGCGGATAATCGCTACTTATTTGGCTTTTTTTTCCCTTCTATCTTTTAAAACAGCAGACGCCGCTCAATACATTCTTTATACGGCCAATATTAATGCTGCCCTGCAAAATTGCGGCTGTGGAAATATGCCTCTTGGCGGAATAGATCGATTAAAAACATTTGTTGATTTATTCAGAGCTGAAAATCCAAATACGATTCTAATTGATGGCGGTGATTTTTTTAATTCCTATCCCTATCCCGAACTAAACCAATCCGTACTGGATGCACTGGAATTGATGGATTACGACCTGATTGTTCCCGGTGAACATGAGTTTGTTGAAGGGCTGCCATTTTTTATTAACGTTTCCAAGCGCCTTGCTGATCGGATCATTCTGAGTAACGTAAACGGGCAATATGGTCGGGATTTTTTAAATTTGTATCACGGCAACAATCTTCGTCTGATCGCTGTGCTAAACCGCAGATGTTTCGATTATATTGCATTACCCGAGCAATTTGAGCTAAAAGCGTTGACCGGTGCCGATATCGCAAAAGATCATGTCAGTGATTATACCATTCTTGTTTATCATGGGTCCATCGATAATATTTCAGATGATATGCTTAATATCGCCGCGCCGGATATGATATTGCTGGCCCATGACCAGTTTTTTGGGGAAACAAATATTGCCGGTATCAGGGCAATCGGAATCGGCAAGGATGGTGAACATATAGCAGTGATTAAGATTGAATCAGGATTTACCTGTGATGTAACCTTTGAAAAGATCACGGAAGACATTAAGCCTGATCCCCGGATAAATATGATTAATCAAACATTCAGTAAAAAACTGGACAGGTGACAATGGCGCAGAATATTATTCAGAAAGCAATCAATAAACTCATGGAAGGGAAGAGCCTTTCCCGGTCTGAGAGTAAAAAAGTTATGTCTGCCGTAATGCGCGGAGAAGGCAGTGAAGCACAAATCTCTGCTTTTCTGGTCGCATTACGTATGAAAGGTGAGACCGTTGATGAGATCACCGGCGCGGTGGAAGCCTTAAAATCCAAAACCAGATCGTTTAACCGTCGTTTTAAAAATGTTGTTGATACCTGTGGCACGGGCGGAGACGCCTTGAATACCTTTAACATTTCTACTGCCGCAGCGATTGTGGCAGCAGGGGCAGGTGTGGCCGTGGCAAAGCACGGCTACCGCTCGGTTTCCAGCAGGTGTGGCAGTGCCGATGTGCTCAATGCCCTGGGCGTTAATCTGGATATCTCTCTGGCCGAGATGGAAAAGTGTTTGCATGAGGTTGGCATAGCTTTCCTATTTGCACCAAAGCTGGAAACCACCATGCGATATGCCATGGGTCCACGCAGCGAAATCGGGGCCCGAACAATATTTAATATCCTTGGCCCCCTGACCAATCCAGCCAGGACAAAACGGCAGCTAATCGGTATTTATGATCCGAAATTGGTCCGGCCGGTCGTAGAGGTAATGCAGCTGCTAGGTTCCGAACAGATTATGGCAGTTTGTGGTTCGGAGGGCATGGATGAGATTTCCATCAGTGGCGTTACCTATGTCAGTGAGCTCATACATGGTGGTATTTATGACTATACAATACGACCGGAAAATTTTGAGATTGTTACGGCGCCACTGCATAAAATTCAGGTGAAGACTGTTCAGGAAAGCAAAAAGATATTGCTCGGAGTGTTGAGGAATCAGCCATCACCTGCCCGTGATGTGACGATTTTGAATGCCGGTGCGGCGATCAAAGTAAGTGGAAAAGTCGATTCTATCTGGGATGGCATAAAAGCTGCCAAGGATGCTTTAGGTTCCGGCTCCGCCCTTAAAAAGCTTCATGATATGATCGCATTCTCCAATTCAGTTGCGAAGACAGCATAAGTTATATGTATCCATGACTGGTAAAAAAAATCGAAAAATAAACAGAACAGCAATGAGGATAGGCCTGATCCTTCTATTGATCGTGCCTTTTGCGGTATGTTTGATCATTGACTTTTTCCGGTTGCCGGATATATCACAGTATGACAGGATTGAATTGGTTATACCCAAAGGCACTACACCGGATGATATTGCCGATTCCCTGCTCCGAAAGGGATTAATAGACGATACAAAAACCTTTATTTTTTGGCTGACCACGCTTGATAAGGACAGGGATCTGAAAGCCGGATTTTACGATATCCCGGTCGGTCTGAATTATCCGCAGTTGATTGCCTATCTCACCACCGCACGGTCCAAAGAGATCAAGCTAACCCTGATCGAAGGGTGGACCACCGAACAGATAGCGGATGAGCTTTCCCGGGTATTGCAATGTGACCGGGATCGGCTGATACAATTAATCCGGGACACGACTTTTATCCGGGAACTGGGTCTTGATGGCAGCAATCTGGAAGGTTACCTGTTGCCGGACACCTATTATTTTTACTGGGGAATGGATGAAGAGTCGCTGATCAGATTTCTGGTCAGCAGGACGATCACTATCTTTTCCGATCAGATCATGTCCCGTCTGGATACCATGAAAATGACACAGCATGAAATTCTGACTCTGGCATCGATAATCGAAGGAGAAGCGCTGTTCGATGCCGAGCGGGATACGATTTCCTCCGTCTATCATAATCGTCTGAGCCGTAGAATAAAATTGCAAGCTGACCCAACAATTCAGTATATTCTCGACGGTCCACCAAGGCGGTTACTCTACAGAGATTTGGAGATTGATTCTCCCTATAATACTTACAAATATTATGGATTGCCTCCGGGGCCAATCAATAATCCCGGATATAAATCGATTATGGCAGCAATATATCCTGCTGACACAAATTATCTTTATTTCGTTGCCCGCGGTGATGGGCGGCATACATTTTCCAGAACCGCACGTGAGCATGCTCAGGCAAAAGCGGAATTTGATAAAATCCGACGGGAAGTATATCGGAAAAGGCGTTTACAATAAGGATATAGATTGAATATGGCTATTGCTCTGAAAGATCTCAATGATGTACAGCGACAGGCGGTGACAAGTGCCAAAAAAAGGATTCTGATTCTGGCCGGGGCAGGCAGCGGCAAAACACGCACCCTGACTTATCGTATTGCCCACCTGATTAATCAAAAAAAGGTAAAACCGACCGAAATTCTTGCGGTAACTTTTACAAACAAGGCTGCGAATGAAATGCGGGCGAGAATTGCTCAGCTGTTGAATCTCGAAATCAAACAGTTATGGATCGGCACATTTCATTCAATATTTGCCCGCATACTCCGGATTGAAGCAGAGCAGCTTGCGGTTAACCGGCATTTTACCATTTATGATACGGATGATCAGGTAAATGCGATCAAAAAAGTGATGAGTTCACTGAACATCGCACAACAGCTGCATTCACCAAAAATGTTCCAGGCAAAGATCAGTCAGGCGAAAAATCGAATGCAACAACCTAAAGACCTGGAAAGAAACACACCGGATATTTTTGATAACCTATTACCGGAGGTTTTTGAAAAATATAACCATTTTCTCCGGGAAAATAATGCCGTGGATTTTGATGATCTGTTGCTGCTGCCGATTGAGGTGTTTGACGATCATCCGGCTATTCTGGAAAAATACCGCAAAAAGTTCAAGCATATATTGATCGACGAATATCAGGATACCAACAAGGCACAGTATAGTCTCGTGCGACGGCTGGTCTTTGATAAGAATTTCATATATGTGGTCGGAGATGAAGATCAGTCGATTTATCGCTGGCGCGGTGCGGATATCAGTAATATCCTTAATTTCAATCAGGATTACCCCGATGCCCAGATTTTCCGGCTGGAGGAAAATTACCGTTCGAACAGCCTGATTCTGGAAGGTGCCAACGGTCTGGTGGTGCATAATCGGGAGCGTCTGGGAAAAAACCTGTGGACAAAAAAAAGCAAAGGCGAGCCGATTACCGTTTTAGATTCTGAAAATGAAAATGATGAAGCAAAGCGGATCGTTGAGTATATCCATAATGAAATATTTACCCGTAAACGATCCTTCAAGGACATCGCAATACTGTTCAGAACAAATGCCCAAAGTCGGGCGCTGGAGGATGAATTAAGACGTAATGCATTGTCCTACGTTGTGGTCGGAGGGGTCAGGTTCTATGAACGAAAAGAAATAAAAGATGTGCTTGCCTATTTAAAAATTATTGCCAACCCCCTGGATGGTGTAAGTCTCCGGCGGATCGTGAATTTTCCTCTCCGCGGCATTGGAGATACCACCGTGAATAAAATCGAAAAACATGCCGAAGCATTAAATATATCCCTGCTGGAGGGGATGGGAAGGGTGAAGGAGATCGCGACGATCTCAAGCGGAATGGCTAACCGGGTCACAGAATTTTACGAGCTGATATCAAAATACCGGGCGTTGAGTCAGGAAATTTCTGCCGCAGAGTTGACATCTTCCCTGGCACATGAAACCGGAATAATCAGTCATCTGAAAAATGAATATGACCAGTATGAGAGTGAAAGCAGGCTGGAAAATATCTATGAATTATTCAATTCGATTGAACACTTCAGTCGGGAGCGGGAAAAGGAAGGAAGAGACGGCAGTTTGATTGCCTTCCTGGAAGAAGTGACGCTCATGTCGGATATTGATTCTCTCGATGATAGTAAAAATGCGATTACTTTGATGACACTGCATTCAGCTAAGGGGCTCGAATTTCCGGTCGTATTTGTTACCGGACTGGAGATGGGACTTTTTCCCTTACAAAGAAATACAGCCGAACCAGAAGAGCTGGAAGAGGAACGACGTCTGCTGTATGTTGGTATGACACGAGCAGAGGAAAATCTGTACCTGACATATGCACGATCCAGAAGGAAGTATAACACCACCGTCGCAACTGTACCATCCCTGTTCCTGGATGAGATACCGGCGGCAACTATTCAGCTGGATCTAAACCAGACTTCCGATCGCAGTCAGGTCAAAAACAGACGTCAGGCGCGACGCGAAAAAATTATGGATTACTTTCGCCAGGAAGATGAATCACAGGCAAACGATACACCGTATACGGTTGGCAGTATGGTTTACCATGAAACATTTGGTAAAGGAAAAATAGTCAAGCTCGAAGGACACGGAGAAAAGATGAAGATCTCCGTGAGGTTTGAGGGAAATGTATCTAAAAAACTGATTGCACAATATGCGAATCTTACCACACTGGAAATTTCGGAATAAAAAATGAATCAATCCCCATCAAAATTACTGCTTGGCAGTATTCTCCCGCTGCTTATTTTTATAGCCTCTGCCGCCGCGCAACAGAAATCAGAAAGTGATGATTTTTCCTATGCACTAAAACTTTACAATGAAAAGTTCTATGATCTGGCGGCACAACAATTTTCAAGATTTGTCAATAATTATCTCACCAGTGACAAACGTCCCGAAGCAGGCTATTACGGTGGCATGTCCCTTTATCAATTGAATGAATTTGATGCTGCCAGGGTAGAATTCCAGGCTGTCGCGGTAGATTACCCCAATAATAATCGAGCAGCGGATAGCTGGTATATGATTGGTGAGTGCTATGAGCGTACCGATCAGGCTGAGGAAGCAGCCAAAGCATATGAAATGGTAAAAATACTTCATCCTCAGCATCAGCTGGCCCCGGAAAGTATTCTGCGTGCCGGCCAGATTTATCAGAAACTCCGTGCCTATGAAAAGTCGGAACAATTATATACCCTCATCCAAAACCGTTATCTGGAATCAAGTACTTATTTTCCTGCAATACTGGCACAGGGTCTGTTGAATATCGACAAAGGAAATTATGCCGTTGCCGGCGAAAAATTGAGAAAGGTCATTGATGCGACCAAAGATGACCATTTGCGGGCAGAAGCCTATTTTTATCTGGCCGAAATGAATCGGAAACAGGGATTTCTGAAAATAGCCGAAGGGTATTATCAGGAGGTAATCCAAAAATATAAGCAGAGCAAATTTTTTGTGCGTGCCTCGCTGGCCGATGCCTCGATACTGATTCAAAAAAATGACTATAACGGTGCACGAAATATACTCAACAGTGCACTGAAAATTTCCGTTCCCTCAGACCTTAAGCGAATGATGCAGGAAAAGCTGGGCGATACGTATTATATGAACGGCCAGTATGCCCTTGCGTTAACACAATATCAGGAAAGTGCTGCTGAGACCAGAGATCCCTGGTATGTAATCAGAAAACTAAAGGCAGCACTTGCCTGGCACATGCAGCAGAATCCAGCAAAAGCTGCTGCTGAACTGAAAGAGATGGTTTTGGATACTTCAAAATTCCGGTATACCGGTTATACCGCTGCCCGTAGCTTCTATTTTGACCGCATGCGTGAGAGTAACCAGATGGCTCTGGCTATCGAGCACCTTTACATTTTGAAGACGACCGGAAATTTCACTGAAGCGGACAAAAATCTGCTGATTAATTTCTTAAAAATTTCTGAAAAATGGACATCGGTAATTAAGGAAGCAGAGTTATCCATCTTTACCGATATCAAAACACCCGCTGCGGATGATTACATCCTGGATATAGCGCTGGCACACGAAAAACTGGGTAATTATCAGGAAAGTGCCCGTTTCTACAAAAAACTTCTCCAGGAATATGCAACTAGTGAACTACGGCCGGTTGCATTGGAACGGTTGGAATATCTGGAGAGATATACCTTAATTGACCAGTCCTCAGGGCTCAATCAGCTGACCTTGTTGATCGGAGATATTGTCAATCAGGATGAGCGCGGCATTCTGCACTTTAAATTAGGCAAAGTATATTTCGAATATCTCAAAGCATATGAGAACGCATTGGCGCAGTTCGAAAAGGCATTATCGGCGCCGGAAAACAAATCATATTTGGCCGATATATATTTTTATATCGGTCTTTGTCATGAGCGAATTGCCGGACGACGTGAGCTGCGTGAGGAAGAGCGACGTAATAATCTGGAGAATGCTAAAAAGTATCTGGGGCAGGCCATGGAAAATCTGACCTCCGCCTCACTACCTGACATGATTGCGTGGGAGTTTGTAAAGGCGGGCATCAGAAGCGACAATCCGTCTGCCGGCAAGCAAATTGGGTATTATCAAATGCTGATCGATAAATATCCCTCCAGTCAATATCGTGAAGACTGGCATGCCACACTGGCCGGCCTGCTGGCAGAAAACGATTCCTCATTACAAGCTGCCGAAAAGCAGTACCAACTATTGACTGATCAGTTCCGTGAGAGTCCGCGTTTTCCGGAATACCTGGCTAAACGTGCCGCTATCGCCCAAAAGCTTGGTCGGGCTGATTCCGGCGATATGTACAGGACTATTGCGGCAAACCATCCGACATCCCCACAGGCAGCCTCAGCACTGTATAATCTCGGACTGATCGCCGAAACGAATCAAAACTATAGCGATGCAAACCTGCTGTTCGACCGACTTATATCCGAACATTTTTACACACGTCTTGCCGAGCAGGCGATCTTAAAGCGAGCGGATACCTATCTGCTTTCTGGACAGTATGCCGATGCCGTAAATGCCTATCAATCACAACTTTCACAATTACCGCCGGATGACGTGGTGTTGAACCGGGAATTTGTTCCACGCTATCAGATCGGTCTGTTTTACAAGATCGGTAAAGCATATTATGCCCAGAAAAACTGGAGTGTTGCACAAAACTACATCACAGGTTACCTTTCGGCCGATCCGGATGGTTCATTTCACGAAGATGCCAATTATACACTGGGTGAGATCTATCTTTCGCTGGGTGATCCGGTGAGCGCAGTTGCCAGTTTTGAAAAGATCGGTAGCCAGTATGAACAGTTATATCTGAGTTCGAGACGTAAAATCGCGGATATATATTTTGATACAGATGAATATGATAAAGCAGCAAAAGCATATTTTGATCTGGTTAAAATATTCAAAGAAGAAAAGCAGGTGGCCGAAGTGCGGGCAAGAGGTATCATTGCTCTGATACGTGCCGGTAGACGTCAGGAAGCAGAAAATCTGATCCCTGATTTTAGGAAAAAATATAGTAATACCGGAGAATATCTCGCCTCTTTTCAGCTGGAACTGGGTAAATATAACCGGGTAAGCGGTAATCATAGCCAGGCGGCAAAATATTTTAATAATGTACTGAAAGATTTTGGTAAATCCTCTTATGCAGATGATGCGGAATATCAGCTGGCCCTGACTTATATTACACTCAATAAGCAGGATGAAGCACTGGATATCCTCACCGGTTTTGCCGCAAAATATCCTGAAAGTGAAAACACCGGTATGGTCTATAATACACTGGGCGGAATATATTTCCGGTCAGAAAAATTTGAAAGTGCGATGACCTCCTTTAAAAGAGCACTGGACAAAACCGTCGATAGGGAACAGCGGCAGCAGGTCATGAGCAACTTGATTAAGGCATACACATTTGTTAATTTTTGGGATGCAGCTCTCGCATTATCCCGGGAGTATATCGAAACATATCCCGATGCTGGGGATGTCATCGACAAAAAGATCCTGATCGGCAGAGCCTATGTCGCTCTGAATCAGGTCGACCGCGCAGTTGAAATACTGAAAGAGACCCGGTTGATCGCCGATAGTGAGAAGGAGCCGGAAATTCAATTTTATATTGGTGACGCTTATTTCCGAAGCGGGCAGTATGAAAGTGCCATAGCTGAATATGTCAAGATTCCTTTTCTATCCCGCAAAACCAAGTTACAATGGGAAGCGAGTGCCTTATATTATTCCGGTCAGGCATATGAAAAACTCGGCCGGATTGAAGAAGCTATCCGGATGTATGATGAGATCGTGAAACGACCGGGAATTGATCTTGTCCTTAAAAAAGACGCCCAAAAGCGAATTGAGCAAATAAGAAATTGATCCCAAGGAAATCAGGAGGGGTTATGCTACTTATAAGAGTCATTTCTGCACTCACCTTAACAGTGATGTTGATGAGTTGTGGTGGCTCACAACAGACACCGGAGATGGAATCCGCGACGGCTACTGAGACAGAATCCCTCGAGCGGATAGCTGAATTGAAGGAAAATATTGCCGATGAACCGAATAAGATTGAATGGCGCTATCAACTGGCGAAGGAATATGAAACCATCGGGCGCAACATGGAAGCGCTAAAGACATATGAGGAAGCACTGGCGCTCGATCCCGGTCAGACAGATATGAAATACAGCTATGCTGAACTGGCGATGAGTATGGGCGACAGAAGAAAAGCCTACCAGAGCTATAAAGAGATCTTGCTGGGCGTGGATGGGCAGCAATATCTCGGACGGATCAGTGCAAAATTTATGGACGCTTATAAGGTGACACCGGTAATTTCTTCAGATGATCCGGAGGCATTCGGCATGTATTCTTCGGATGGACTTAAAATTATATATCAGGTCTACAAGAATGCAAACTGGGATGTTTACGAATATGATATAGGCACGCAGACGTCCACACAGCTGACCAACAGTCCTGCCCACGAGGAAAATCCCGCATATTCACCGGATCAGCGCTACATTGTTTATACGTCAACGGTGGATGATCACCGGGAAGTAGACTATGACCAGAAGTTACGAGATATATACATCAAAGACCGGTACCAGGATCGTGTCTCCAACCTGACTGCAAACAGTTCCAATGATTGGCGTCCCAGATTCTCACCTGACGGTAAATTTATCGTTTTTGTATCGGAACGAAGTGATTTGCGGGATATGGATTTTACCAAACTGTATAGCCATATATTCACCATGGAACTTGATGGCAGTTTTCAATTGGAACTGACAAAAAGTGAAGCGAATGATGGCAATCCGGTCATGACCGGTGGCGAAATGGATCCAATTTACTTCGATTCAAACCGTACCGGAGAATATGCCATCTATCGGATGAAGGGTGATGGAACCGATGTACGCCAGCTTACATTCAATGCGGGTATGAACGATGCCGGACCGGATGTCAGCGTCGATGGCTCGAAAATTACCTTCCTGTCCGATCGTGATGGTAATTTTGAAATATATATCATGAACAGTGACGGTAGCAATCAGCAGAAAGTCACATCCAATCCTTCAGAAGATTTAAATCCGATCTTTTCACCGGATGGTAAAAAAATTCTCTTTCACAGCAACCGGTATGGAAATTTTGATATATTCGAGCTCGATCTAGATCAGAAAAGTGATACGGTAACAACGACACAGGTCGTTTCTATGATCGACGCGGCCATTTCTGCATTATAGTAACCAGTATATGAATCTGGCGCAACTAATTGAATATCTTAATGCAAAAGATGAGTTTATCCGCAATGTAACGACCTGGAAAACCCTACCGCCAAATCCGGCAAAAATGGCTGATTATCCGTCTGGCCTGTCCGAAAAAGTCCGCACCGTACTGGTAAATAAACATATCCACCAGCTGTACACGCATCAGGCTGCTGCTTTTGAAGCTGTACGGGGCGGCAAGAATGTCGTTGTGGTCACGCCAACGGCATCGGGTAAAACACTCTCCTATAATTTGCCCATCCTCGAAAAGCTTATGACTGATCATGAAATCAGGTCTCTGTATCTGTTTCCAACCAAAGCCCTGGCGCAGGATCAGGTGCATGAATTACACCGCCTGGTAGAAATGACCGGCGAGAAGATCCTGTGTCATACATTTGACGGGGATACTCCACCCGACGTACGCCGAACCATACGTTCTGCAGGCCATATCGTGGTCACGAACCCGGATATGCTGCATCAGGGGATCCTTCCCCATCATACCCTCTGGATCAAGCTGTTTGAAAATTTACGGTTCATCGTAATTGATGAGATTCATGCCTATCGTGGAGTGTTCGGAAGCCATCTCGCAAATGTCATCCGCCGGCTCAAACGGATCTGTCAGTTCTATGGCAGCAGGCCGCAATTCATCTGCAGCTCGGCCACTATTCACAATCCGAAGGAGATAACCGAAAAAATAATCGGTGAAGCGGTGGAGGTGATTGACAATAACGGTGCACCGAGCGGTGAACGTCATTTTATATTTTATAATCCGCCGGTGGTGAACCGCGAGCTGGGTTTGCGGAATTCTGTACTGAAGGAAATCCGAAAAATTGTCCGCCAGTTTCTGCCGACCGGCATCCAGCTGATCGTATTTGCCCGCAGCCGGCTGAATGTTGAAATTCTCGTGACATATATTAAAGAGGCGGCCCGGGCCTTAAAGATAGATCCGAATAAAATTCGCGGCTACCGGGGCGGATATCTCCCCCAGGAAAGAAGGAAAATTGAAAAAGGGCTGCGAAATGGGGATATTCAGGTGGTTGTGAGCACCAATGCGCTGGAACTGGGAATTGACATCGGTCAGCTCGACGTATCGATCATGGCCGGATATCCGGGTAGTATTTCAAGTACCTGGCAACAGGCGGGGCGGGCCGGCAGGCGCCAGACCGCATCAGTATCCATAATGGTTGCAAGCAGTTCACCGCTTGACCAGTATATTGCCGAACACCCCGATTACTTTTTCGGAAAAAATCCTGAAACAGCTTATATCGATGAAAATAATCTGCCGATTCTCATGAGTCATCTGAAATGTGCCGCATTTGAACTGCCCTTTACCACCGAAGAAAGTTTCGGTACGGATGCAACTCAGCAGTTGCTTAAATATCTGGCCGAAGAACGCATCCTTAGGGAAACAGACGGAAAATACTACTGGATGAAGGAAGTTTATCCGGCAGATGAAGTGAGTCTGCGCAACGCCAATCCGAACAATGTCGTGATTGTGAATACCTCCGATGCCAATAAAATTATCGGTGAAGTTGACCTGTTCTCCGCACCCCTGCTGGTGCATAAAGATGCTATCTATCTGCATGAAAGCCAGCAATATCAGGTCGATAAATTGGATTGGGATGGTAAGAAAGCCTATGTGAGCGCTACAGATTCTGATTACTATACTGACGCCATTGCAAAGACCGATATAAAAGTGCTGGATATTCTTGAAAATCAGGGCGGCAAATTTGATAAATTTTATGGTGAAGTGGCCGTAACGACCGTAGCGACTGCTTTTAAAAAGGTAAAATTTTTCACCCATGAAAATGTCGGTATGGGGAAAATATACCTGCCGGAAATGGAAATGCATTCAACCGCCATGTGGTTTGAATTTAAGGATGCCATGTTTGCCGAACCGTACTTTGAAGAATCGGTAATTGCTGAAGGGATACGCGGCATTGCCTACACCATACAAAATCTTATTCCGCTCTATATAATGTGTGATCGTGCAGATGTCAGCGTAATACCGATGATCCGTGCGCCTTTTTCCAATAAGCCGACTATTTATGTGTATGATAAATATCCCGGGGGAGTCGGATTGAGTAAGAAATTATACGGCATCGATCGATTGCTGCTGAAAGCCACTTATGAGCATATTTCCGCCTGTGGGTGCGATAACGGATGTCCGGCATGCATCGGACCACCGCTTGAGGCCGGCATGTTCGGAAAAACCAGTGCCAGGAAAATTTTGGAGCGGTTATTGTAGGATATGCAAAGGAAAAAGGTAAAATAAGATCAAATATAATGAATAATGAAACTAAACAGTCTTTAGAAGTGAGTTATCAAAGTGAGTGAACGTCACCATGATAAGCAGAATAACGAGGGCTTTCGTTTATTATTTTGATCTGCCGTGGTTTACGATCGCTGCCTGCGAAGAAAATGCAGGATGCGTGGTATGCACAAAATTCCCGGATTCCGGGATAAATGGCGGATGTTGTTTAATTTCCACTGCCTTTGGCCTTCAGCCATAAATGGACACTATGGATCTCCAGGAAAAACTAAAATACTACCGTCAGGGGCAAGCGACAGGTCCGACACCTGCTGTTGAGCTGCATATATCAGAACTCTGCCGGCAATTGGACGCAGAACTGGTTGATCAGGATGCAGCGCCGGTGATCAAAATCGAACGTTTTTATGCCTACAGTCAATTTATACCGGGCCTCGATCACCTATCGCAGCAGGAGATTCAGATCCCCCTGCTTTCTCTGGATCAGTTTCCGCAAAACATTCCGTTGGACGAGGTACTAATTTTTGACCTGGAAACGACCGGGCTCGCCGGTGGAGCAGGCACCTATCCGTTTCTGCTGGGATTTGCCGATTTCAGACCGACCGGATTACGCACAGTACAGTATTTTCTTCCCGATTTTGGGCGCGAAAGCATAGCATTTCTGGCCATTCAGGCACTCATCCGGGATAAAAATATTCTGCTCTCCTATAATGGTAAATCATACGATTATCCGCTTTTAAGAAATCGATATATTCTTAATCGTATGGACAATCCCTTCAGTGATTTCGATCATCTTGATCTGCTGCATATTGCACGGCGTGTCTGGAAAGGATCGCTTGACAGCTGTAGCCTAGAGTCGATCGAACGTGAAATATTTCTGTTCAGCCGGCTGGGGGATATCAGTGGCTGGCTGATTCCGCAGGCATATTTCGATTATATCCGCTCCGGGGTGATCGACGATATCATGCGGGTTATTTATCATAATATCCTCGATCTGCTTTCCCTGGCACGGTTATGCCTGCATCTCCACAATGTGGAAAATATTTCTGCCTCAGACAATGAAATTCTGCGACTCCTGCAGCTGGCAGTCAGACGCAACCAGCTCTCGCTGGCGGAATCGTTTTTAACGGAGTTGAAAAACCGGAAAAGGGGGGTACCTGAACAGATAATGGCCGATTACAGCCTGCTGCTCAAGCGCAACAGGCACTGGGAAACTGCCGTTCAAATCTGGACACGATTAGTGCAATCCCGGGATCACGTGCTGTTTGCCCATCAGGAACTGGCTAAATATTACGAACATCAGTCCCGGGATTTTTCCAAGGCGGCAAATCACACCGAGCGGGCACTGCAATTCATACAAACCATCAGGCAACTGCGTGATGAACCAGTCTTCAGTATCGATGAACAGGATCTGCAGAACAGACTGGAACGCATTCGCAGAAAAGCGGTACATCACCCGTAATCCGAATAAATATTGATTAAGGTTTTTTGGATTACTATATTGACTTGAATACGTAATTCTTATCTGAATCCCATTCAAATTACCGGAGGAAATATGCGTTACCAGAATCTTGCTCAGATTATACCGAGTAATGCAGGAAAATATGGTGACCGGACCGCATACCTGTACAAAACGGCCGGTAAGTATCAACCGATCAGTTTTAACGAGGCACTTGCATGGGTGGATAAAATAGCCGCCGGTCTGGCAAACCTGGGTGTCAAACGGGGCGATAAAGTGGCCATTATATCAGAAAACCGGTTTGAGTGGACCTTCAGCGATTATGCTATATTATCGCTGGGTGCGGTAAATGTTCCTATCTATCCTTCACTGCTCCCGAATCAGGTGGAATTTATCCTGAAGGATTCAGAGGCCAGGATCGTACTCTGCTCTGACAGTGAGCAGTATGCAAAACTGAAAAAACTGACCGGACCAGATGGCGGAGTAAAAAAGGTAATCGTGTTTGTTCAGGATGAAAAAACCTCTGATGCGAAAAGTATGTCAGATTTATGCGCAGAGGGCGAGGATTACCTGAAAAAACATCCTGCATTTCTGGAAAAAGAGCGTGCTCAGACCAAACCGGATGATCTGGCAACGATCATATACACTTCCGGCACGACAGGTGAGCCAAAAGGATCGATGCTTACCCATGGAAATTTTCTCAGTAATGTGGAAGGTTCTCTCCAGCATCTCGATGTCGATGAAAATGACCTGTTTCTGTCCTTCCTGCCCCTTTGTCATGTCTTTGAACGTATGGCAGGCCATTTTCTGGCCGCCTATGTATCGGCAACGATCGCTTTCGCCGAGAGTATCGATACGGTTGCTGATAATATGGGTGAAGTCAGGCCGACCGTAATGACCAGCGTACCGCGATTGTATGAAAAAATATATGCCCGTATTCTCGAAAATGTAGAGACCGGTTCACCGGTCAAGCGGAAAATTTTTTATTGGGCGATTGGTGTCGGTCGTGATTATGTCAAAACCCTTGTCGAAAAGCGGCCGGTAGAAAGCGGTCTGGCGTTTAAACGAAGACTCGCGTACAAACTGGTGTTCAGTAAACTTGCCGAGCGGGTAGGAGGCCGGTTGCGCTTTTTTGTATCCGGGGGTGCACCACTCGCAAAGGAAATTGCTGAATTTTTTGCCGCAGCGGGACTGATGATTTATGAAGGATATGGTCTGACAGAAACATCCCCGGTTATTGCTGTCAACAAAACGAATGAATTCAAATTCGGAACAGTTGGCCCTGTGATTCCCAATATTGAAGTACGCATCGCGGAAGACGGTGAAATTCTGACGCGTGGACCCCATGTTATGCTGGGATATTATAAAAAAGAAGCAGAAACGAAAGAGTCAATCGATGCGGATGGATGGTTTTATACCGGTGATATCGGTTTTATTGATGATGATGGTTTTCTGACGATAACCGACCGTAAAAAGAACATCCTGGTCACCAGCGGTGGGAAAAATGTTGCGCCGCAACCAATAGAAAACCAGCTGGTTACCTGTAAATATGTTGAGCAGGCAATGGTTATCGGTGATCAGCGGAAATATTGTACGGCGTTGATTGTACCAAAATTTGAAAGTCTCACCAAATGGGCGGCCGAGAATAATATCCCCTATCAGGATACCAAGGACCTGATCGCAAAGGATGAAATCAGGAACCTGATCCGACGAGACGTGGAAAGTGTCAACGATAATCTTGCCAGTTTCGAAACCATAAAGGATTTCATTCTCGCACCGGAGCCATTTTCCATTGAGACCGGCGAATTGACTCCTTCATTGAAGATTAAACGTAAAGTTGTAATGGAGAAGTTTAAAGAAAACATCGAGCGAATGTATCAGGTGAATGAACGCTGATGGGTAAAGGCAGGGAGCATCCCCCGGTTAAAATTATCGTGGCGTTCACCCGCAGATCCGGTACCTCAACGGAAGAAATTTACCACATCCTCGAGGAAAAATTTTCAGTAATTGAACGAATTTCTGCTTGTTTTGATTTTGGTTGTTTTACCGATTACTATTCCAGTGAAATGGGGCCGCAGCTGGAAAAGGACTTCATCGTTTTCACCGCACTTGAAATTCCCGAAGCTCTTCCTGAATTCAAACTCTGGACTAATGAATTGGAGGACAGGTATAGCCGTGCAGGGCAAAGGACGATTAATCTGGATCCCGGTTATGTGTGTGAAGCGAAAGTCGTCCTCGCCACAACTAAAAATTATACACACCGCCTATATCTGGGTAAGGGCATATTCGGAGATGTCCACCTTGTCTATCGGAATCACACATTTAATGCGCAACCTTGGACATATCCGGATTACAAACAACCTGAAATTATTAATTTTTTCAACCTGGTGCGTGAAAATTACATGCAGCAGCTAGGTGAATTTTACCGCCGGAGGGGTAATAATTGAAGCGGATTACATACAAAGATGCCGGTGTTGATATCGCCAAGAGTGATCTGGCTCTGAAGAACATTAAAGCAGAAATCCAGTCCACGTTCGATGATAACGTTTTAACCGACATCGGTAGTTTTGGCGGTATGTATCGTCTGGATAAAAATAAGTACCGGAATCCGATACTGGTATCAAGTACCGATGGCGTCGGCACTAAACTTAAGATTGCCTTTATGACCGGAAAACACGATACTGTAGGAGAGGATCTGGTCAATCATTGTGTAAATGACATTGCAGTCGGCGGCGCACATCCAATGTTCTTTCTGGATTATTTTGCCATGGGGTATCTTGAACCAGGCGTGTTCAGCGAGGTTATGAAAGGATTTATTCGTGGCTGCAAAAACAACCTGTGCGTGCTGATCGGCGGCGAAACAGCCGAAATGCCGGATATATATACGAAAGGGGAATATGATCTCTCCGGGACCATTGTGGGCATTGTCGAACAGGGCGAAATTATTGACGGCAAATCAATCGATGCCGGTCATGTATTGGTTGGAATTGAATCCAACGGGCTGCATACGAATGGATTCAGTCTTGCCCGGAAAGTATTATTGGGTAAGTATCAGGTTGATACGTATCATCAGGAGCTTGCGCAAACTATAGGTGCAGCCCTGTTGCGTGTCCATCTCAGCTATTATCGGTTGATTCAACATATCAGAGAAAAGGTTGAGGTTAAAGGTATCGCGCACATTACCGGTGGTGGAATTGTTGGCAATACAAAACGGTTGTTAGCACCTGGGCTGGATCTTGATATACATTGGAATTCCTGGGAATGGCCGGTAATATTTAAGCTGATTCAAAAATCCGGAAATGTCCCGATCGAAGATATGCGCCGGACATTTAATCTCGGAATCGGGATAGTATTCATTGTCGATCAGTATGATGTTGATACGGTGACTTTAATGGCCAAAAGCAGCGGATTAGATGCGAACATTGTCGGAATCGTAAAAAACGCTTAACAGGTATCTGGGATATCACCAGAGATATATTCAGTAATGATCCGATTTCCGGTCTGAATGGAAGTACCGTAAAAATCTTTTATTTTAAACGTCTCCCGGGATTAAATTTCATTTCATACACCGTTTTTACTAATTAGCGGAGGCAGGACGGCTCTTTAGCTGATAATGATATGGCATGGATTTATGATTATGCTAAATCTGAAGTGCGCTGACATAAATATTTAACCGGGGGGTGCAGAATATATGCAAACCATATTGATCGTCGTTGCGACTTTTATTGGGTATCTTGCCTGTTACCACCTTTATGGGAAATTCCTTGCACGAAAAATTTTTGCTTTATCTGATCAAGCAAAAGTCCCGGCGGTGGAATTTCAAGATGGCATTGATTACGTTCCGACCCGTAAGGAAATCATTTTTGGTCATCATTTCACCTCAATTGCGGGAACGGGTCCTATTGTCGGTCCGGCGATCGCCATTATCTGGGGCTGGATCCCGGCTCTGCTATGGGTATTCCTCGGTTCGGTGGTCATGGGCGCCGTACACGATTTTGGTTCCTTGATTATCTCAATGCGTAACCAGGGTAAGTCAATATCTGAATTTACCTCAAAGTATATCAATAACCGTACCCGGTTCTTTTTCTTCCTGATCGTTTTTCTGACACTCTGGATCGTCATTTCGGTATTTGGGCTCGTTATTGCCATTATCTTCAAAATGTTTCCTTCTTCAGTGATACCGGTATGGCTTCAGATTCCGATCGCCATCGGACTCGGGCATATGATCTATAAACGAGGTAAGCATGTGGTGTTTTGGTCGATTTTTGCAGTGGTTCTGATGTATCTGACAATGCTGATCGGGGAGATCTTTCCGGTCGAACTTCCTGCTATGCTTGGCATTCCTGCCAC
>WOR8_10003781_pt1 | contig 57149 bp, 41 predicted proteins | sample DeeMarSeWOR38_10_FD_19890 | JGI IMG/M metagenome (IMG submission 19890)
TCGACGACGGCATCAGGATATCCGAAATTGCCGCAAACTTCCAGGATGCGGGTTTGCAGCAGCAGTTTCTGGCGTCTGAAATACGGTTGGCCGACCAGCTCCCGGCGGATTTTCTCCAGGTCTGCCTGCGACCCTTCGACGGCGTCCCCGCGGATTTCAATTCGATCAATGGTATAGGGCACTCCCTCCTGAATGCGGATGGTCAGATCGACCTGAGTGCGGTCCTCCGAAAACACCATTTCGGGTTCGCTGACCGCAGCATCCAGATAGCCCCGGGTCGCGTAGTAGCGACGAATCTCGCCGACCGCGGCCGATACCCTGGCGCGGACGAATACCAGCTCATCCGAACCAAAGAGACCGTTGCGTTCACTTTGAAAGTATGTTTTGATCTGTTCAGCATCCAGCGCCTGATTGCCGATCGGGATAATATCCTGGATGATCACGCGGGGGCCCTCTGAAATCAGAAACGATATTTGCGACCCCGCTTCTTTTTCCTCAATCTGATAATCGACAACGGCAAACGCGTAACCGGCTTGACGATAGGCCTGCTGCATTTGAAAAGCGGCATCGTCGATGTCTGCCATCCGGTACCCTTTCTGCGCAAAGGCCTCGAGCTCGGCGGCCGCTTCCCTGCGAAGATCGGCTTCACTCATGGCCACATTACCCTGAAAAACCATTTCATAAGAGGCGGGCGGGGCGATCATGGGTTGGGCTTCGGCCGCTGAGGCATACAAACAGATCTGGAGTAACGCTGCAAGGGCGACAATCAACAACACCCCCGTCGGTTGTCTGGTCTGAAGGAGAAATTTCCCCGTGTTTTCAACGGAACCGGAATACAAGCTTGATGCCTCCGTTGTAGTAGTCGAAATAATCTCTCTCGCCGGTGAGATAAAGGCTGTCGCCGTCGAGCAGAACATCATCGGCCAATCGAAACTGGGAATGGATGGTTTCCTCCCCTTGCTGGGTGATACCCCTGCCGACCTCGATGTCGAAGCGGTCCAAAATGTCGCCGGCGGTATCGTCTTCATCGCCGCCGAACCAGCGCGAAATCACATCACGCCCGATAAAGACGGCGACATTCAGACTCTGTTTGGCTTCGCTTGAACGAACACCGTTTCTTTTGGGCGGCTGTCCGGTCAGCAGGAGCATCAGCAGCTCCTCATCGGGCAGGGGTGGTACCGATGACAGGGTAATCACCGGTTCATCGTAGGGGCCGTCTATCACGGCGGTGATGTCATAGCCCAGCATGGTCGAGGTTCCAATCAGATCCAGCCGGGGCCGATCCGGGTCGGTCTTTTCAAACCGCACCAGGCCGGTCTCCAGCTGGATGCGGCCGGCCGGCATGTAAAGCCGGGTGGATTCGACATATACTTTGCCGACCAGCAGCGGTGTTGCCCCGGTGCCTGACAGCATCAGATCCGGCCGAACCGATCCCCGGACGAGGTTGTTGCGCACCACAAAGGGCTCCCGGGCGGTTATCCGGACGTCGAAAACCATGTCCCGCAGCGGTGGTTCGGTAATCGAGAAAAGCTGCAAACCATTGCCGCTATCCGAAGCACCGGCCGCAGAAATCCCCTCCAAGACGCCAAAATTCTTTGAAAAGCGCCCGTCGGTGACAGCAACCTCCCCGGCAAGCGTCAGCCGCGCCAGCGGTCCCTTGAGCGTCAGGTCGGTGTCGGCCCGCAGACGCAAATTTTCGTCGCGATACAGCAGCAGGTTTTGACCGCGCAGTTTTATATCGGCCTCATGCGCCGAGCCGGCCGCCAGCTGCCAGGATCCCGTCAATTCAAAAGGCGAGCCCCCCATTTCGCCGGCAAGGGAGCGCAGGTTTACGCTCTGCGGCGTTACGGTCGCTTCCAGATTCAATGCCCGCAACGGGGGCATATCAAAATCCGGTGTAAATTCACCATCGGCGAGTTTGATAACCGCATCCGCACGCGGCGCCTTTAACGGCCCCTGCAGCCGGCCCCGTGCTTCGAGACTGCCGGCCAGCCGTCGCACACCGTCCGTCTGTCTGGCCAGCCAGCTCAGGTCCGATACCGTCAGTGATCCCTCCAGATCGACCTCGCCGGTCATCGGGTCCACATCCTTTCGAACCATATCCTCCAGGGTCGGCAGTCCATCCCATTGACCGTTGGCCTCTAGCTGCCCGGCAGAAGTTTGGGCCGCCAGCCTGTCCAGAGACAGACGGTTGCCGTTGATTCGGGCATCGCCATTGATCCTGTATGGCCCCGGGGGCAGTATCTGAAGCGCTTCGGGTGGTTTCAGATCCTCAGCGGACAAATGAATCTCACCGACCGGGTGTTTCCAGGTACCGGTCAGGTTGAGATCGCATTGAATGGACCCGCCGGTGTCGGCGGCCCAGGGAAGCACGAAATCCAGTACACGGACATCGCCGATCTGGATGCGGCCGGAAACCGCAACCGGACCTGCCGGGAAGATATCCGCCTGGAAAGGATCGAGGGGAAGGGTGCCGGTCACCTGAACCTCTTCCCCCTTTTGCCCCTGCCACGCAAATTCCCGAACACTGAAAACCTTGTCGCGGTATTCCAGGTTGAACCGGCCGGAAAAGGCCATGGGCACATTGGCACTGCCCAGGCTGGCGAGGGTGCCCTCCAGGGCGAAAGACGGGGCATCCGGTGGCCCGAAAATCCTTATCCCGGCGTCGAGACCCTGGAAGCGTAGGACATCGGCAGCCAGCAGATCCAGCCAGCCGTCGCTGCGAAAATCCGACAGCGTGATCTGCAAATCGGACGGCCCGGCCGGGTCGAAACGCCCTTCAGCTGACAACCTGCCGGCGGATCCGGCCAGAATGAGATTGTCGAAGATCACCCGGCCGTTGCCGTCAACCCGGCCGCGTGTCTCTTGGGTTAGGGCCAGCAGGACGCTGCTGCGGATCAGGGCCGCTTTTTTGAGATCGATGACAAATTCAGCATCGTTCTGGCCGCGTCTAATGTCCGCACCCAGTTCCAGGCGCTGGTCAGCCCTGGATACGCCGGCCGTGACCCGGAACATATCCTCGCCGGCCGCCAGATCGAAAGTGGCCTCACCCAGGGCCACGCCTGCAACCTCAAGCTGCCGGGTTTTCAGATTCAAGCTGCCCACCGGTCGCTCGAATGGTCCTGAAAGACGGGCACCGGCTTCCAACACGCCGCTAAGCTCCGGGAAATTTGGCGCCGCGGGCTGCAGCAGGGGAATCAGTTCCGTGAAATAGGGGCTCAGATCGGAAACCGCCAATTCGATATTAAGATCCTCGAGTATCCGCTGTTCAATATGGATTTTTCCGCGGGCGACGGCCCGGTCTTGGCCTCTTTCCAGTCTGGCGGATGTGATATCCAGGCCCCCGGCATCTGCCTGGGCCTGGATCGATAAATTGCCCAGGGGCCAGTGTCGAAAGGTCAGAGAACGGCCGACGATATCCGCCGACCCCAGGGGCGCGTTCAGGGTACCGGAGACCGTTACCTGCCCCTGGAGGCTGCCGCCCAGGGCCGGCAGGACAAAAACCTTCTCCAGGACATCGAGGTTCGGGAGGTTGATTTGCAGATCGGCTGCCAGGGGGGATTCATCGAGCATACGTTTGCCGGTGGGCAGCGCAATCCGGCATTCTTTCAATTGGATGTGGCCGTTGTCGACGTCCAGACGTCCGACGGGAATCGTTATATCTCCGGCAGCCATCCGACCGCTTAGAACAAGCCGGTGGGAGGGTATCGAGGCATCGGGTTGCAGCGGCTGGATGCCGGCCAGCTTCAACAGCGACGGGATATCGGTACCTTCAAGGTGCCAGTCCGCCGCAAGCGAGCGCAATATCAGAGCCGGATCGCCCCCGAAAGCGGCACTGGCCGGCAGGGATGCGCTGCCGATCTTCAGACGGTTGGCGCCGTCTGCCAGCAACAAATCGTCGATTTTAAGATTCTTGCCGTCGGCCGTGACTCGAAAGGCCAGATGGTCGGCGGCGGCGGTTTTGACCGCACCGCCGGAAACCTGGATGGTGGCGCCACCCTGCAGGGTTTCCGGCCTCTCAAAAGGCAGCCGCAACCGCCCTTCCAGCGACAGATGGCCGGCAACGGCCATCGCCGGAGAAGCCATCAGCCCGGATACCCGGCTCACATCAATGGCAGCACCGGTAAACTCCGTCTGAAGATGAGCTGCCGTCATCAATCCGCTGATGTCCAGGTGGCCGCCGGCCGGTGCCAATGACAAGTTAAAGGAAATTTGATCCGGCAGCCGGTCAAGTCCGATGGTTGCTGATTTTACCAGAACCTGGTTGTCGAGCGCCAGTTTGTCGATTCTCAGGCTTTCCCGGGTATAAAGCAGTTCGGCCTGCAATCCGGCGGAGACCGGCCTCATGGCCGGATGGTTCAGGGACCAGCGGGATGCACGCAGCTGTAGCCTGGTGCCCGCCGGCCGGGTTGCATCTGCTGACAGCGAAAAATCATTTAAACGGGTCTCATAAGCGGGTCCTTTGACCTCCAGGGAACTGTCTTGAATTCGAACCCGCGGCAGGTCTGGCGGCAGCCAAAAGCCTCCCGTCGATTCTTCTTCGGCGGCCCCGGTCTCCATGGTCAGGTCGACTGACAGCCGGGCGCCTTCCAGGTCAATAGCCGCTCCGGCCAGAAACGCCGACAGACCCTTCAATCCCTCCAGGGGCCGATAGGTCACTGCCAGGCGGCGTATGCGCAAATCGGTCAGCGGACCGTTGGCAAGCCGCTTGACGGTGGTTATATTGCGCAGCTCCAGACCGGAGATATAGGTTCCCCCCAGATTACCGATGGAGATCTGTAATCCAAGGTTTTCAGCAATCGCGCGCTCCGCAAAGGTAATTGCCAGCGGTGCAATCAAGACCGAACGAAGAAGGTAAATGCAGGTCAGCAGTATAATACCGGTCACAGCGACCCACAGGCCGGTCCGTCGCGGTTGCGGTTTGGAATTTTGCTCAGTAGCCATCTTGTGAAACCTCATCGGAATGGAAGCGATCCCGCGATCGAGATGCCGTCCGGTTTCAGCCGGTGAGCAACCATAGCAACGTACAGTGGTCTCCGCTCGTTCTCACCTGTGATGGAAGGGCGTTATCGATGGTTTGATGGCGGGGCATGCAGCTGGCAAATATTAGAAACTGAAGGATTATGATGGTTAAACCTTGTCCCATCATGATCAAACAGGCTTTGGCTATTGCATTGCTCAAGGCTAACCGAAATCATTGACGGCTTATTCAGCCGCCGCATAAACTCCCGGGCACGGGGAGACGGCCGTTTTCCGTTCCGGCACTCAGCTTGATTTTTCAACCTTTTTATAACATTTTAAATAATTTAACAAGCGCCCATCGAATTACTTCACCCACCCGGGAACATCCCGCATAATCGACCCGCGCGGTTGTTTGGACTCGGCCTCCAGCCCGCGTGTAATAGACCCCATCTCAAAAGGCCTACCGCTGACTATAAAAAGAGATGGGGCATTCAGCTATGCTGGAAACCTCGCGGCCGCACAGCTTCAAATTTCTTTTAGGCAGCGGACTTGATTCTGTCAACAACCCGGGAATAGTCAACCAGCGCTGCCATGGCACGGGCGGCGCGTTCCGGGGAGGGAAACACCGGAACACCAGATTGCAGAAGCTTTTGTACATACAACTCGGCATGGCTCTGAAAAGTGTACCCCAGCAGGGGTTTTTGATGTTTGGCCATCAGATCCGCCATCGATTTGGCCTGATCGTCAAATATCTTTTCCGTCCGCTGCGGTATCTGGTCCGGAGGAATTGCCATACTTTCCATGGTGCGCCGGATAATATGGCCGGGTGCCAGAAAATAGGCCAGCAAACCGTCGCAATCACCCTCCTGCAGGAGGATGTCGGGGATCACGGAAAAATAATCCTGGGGGTTTTTAGAGAATGTGAGGTCAATGGGGTTGTTCATGCTGCCGGTGGCAGGCACCAGGGGGGAGAGCTTCTCCCTGGTTTTCCGGGATAATTTCGCCAGCACCAGGCCCGTCCGGCTGCAGGCATCGGCAGCAGCAGCGCCGGGTCCGCCGGAATGGGTTTGAATGATAACCCGATTGCCGGCCATACGGGGACTTGACCCCAGAACCCAGCAAAAATCAAAAAGCTCCGGTATGGATTGAGCCCGAATGATCCCGCTTTGCCGAAAGACACCGTCATAGAGTTCGTCGGGACCGGCCAGCGCAGCGGTGTGCGAAAGGCTGGCCTGTCGCCCGGCCTCGGAGCCGCCGACATAATAGGCCACGATGGGTTTGTGGGGCGCAATCGACCGGGCTACTTCGATGAAATGTTGACCCCGTCGAATGGTTTCGATATAAAGCCCGATCACCCTGGTATGGGGGCAGGTTGCCAGGTATTCCATGGCGTCGACAATATCAACATCGGCCTCGTTGCCCACGCTGATCCCGGTTGAAAAACCGATATGGTAACGCCTCAGATAGCCGAACATCTGGGTGATAAAGCTGCCGCTCTGGGAGGCAAAACCGATGTGGCCGGGCCGTCCCTCAAACGGCAGGAAGGTAACATTGAATTTATGATGGGGATTGGCGACCCCCAGGCAGTTGGGGCCTAAAAAGCGGATGCCGTACTGATGAGCTATCCCCAGTAATTTCCTTTCAAGTTCCAGCCCTGCCCCGCCGACTTCCCTGAAACCACCGGACACCACCACCGCATGCTTGATACCTTTCCGGCCGCATTCCGCCATAGCCTGGGGGACGATTCGGGTGGGCAGAACCATGACCGCCAGGTCGGGTACCTCCGGTACATCAACCACCGTTGGGTAGGCCTTTAGACCCAGGACGGATTCTTCGTGAGGATGAATCGGATAGATGCGGCCCTCAAAGCCCAGGTCCAGGACCGAATTGAGCTGATTGGTCCCCATGGAGGAAAATCGGTTCGATGCCCCCCAAAAAGCAATGCTTCTGGGATTGACGATGGGATAGAGAAAATTATTCATAATTTTCAGGTTCAAGGTTCAGGGTTTAGGGTTCAGGGCTTTTATGTTTTACATTCAAGGATTTAACAGCGAACCGCAGAATATCGAATATTGAATGTAGAATGTCGAAGGGCGGTTCGCTTTTTCCTTATTTAAACCTATGAACGCTGAACCCGGAACCCTGAACCGTTATTTATTGTATTTATTTGTACAATATCTAAAGTGCTATTTTACAAGCCCATACAACGTCATCTTCCCCTCCACCTTGCGAGCCAGTTTCCCGTCTTCTTCCAGGTAGCGCAAATGGGAAATCGCTTCGCCGGTGGCAAACCATTTTTGGGCCACCGGAAACGCGTCCCAGGATTCACAATCGATGTCCCAGGTCATTCGGGAGGCAACCTGGTGGGCGTTTGCAGCGCCCTTTTCCAAAATGCTTAGAACCTCAGCTAACCTATCGGAATGATGACGTTTCAGCTCATCGATTCTGACCTGATGGCTATCTATCAGGCGCCGGTGACCGGGCAAGGTCAGATCGATCTTTAAATCGTAGACTTTCTCAAGGCTGCTCAAATAATGCTTCAAGGGGTTCTGAACGTCCGACCAGCATTGAATATTGGGGGTGATATCGATTAAAATATGATCGCCGGCGACCAGAATTTTTTTATCCGCCTCATACAGGCAAATATGACCCATGGTATGGCCGGGGGTCGCCACACACCTGAAGTTATAATTCCCGACGCAGATCCCGTCCCCATCTTCGAGCAGCTTCATCTCCGGGATCCATTCCGAGCCGTATTTGGCACCCGGATGTTTGTCCAGGGCCGCCTGCAACTCTTCTTCGGGGAATCCATTCTGACCGGCATAGGCAATCATGGCGCCGAATCCTTCCCAGGATTCGATGAGTTCTTTCTCCGGCCGGCTGAAATAAACCTGGCTGGTATCGGTTGCCAGCTTGGTCACTAGCCCGAAGTGATCGGCATGCAAATGGGTAATGAAGAGATCAGCGGCTTCCAGATCGACGCCGATGGTTTCCAAACCGGTCCGCATGGCCTCCAGGCATTCGGTGCGGTTCAGACCGGTATCGATGATCAGGCTCTTACGATCCCCCTTGACCACATAGGAATTGAGATATTTCAGAGGGCTGTCGGGCAGCGGAATTTTCAACCGGAACAGGCCGGGCAATATTTCTTCGCACATGTCAGCGTATCCTAGACTTTAACATTTACGACACTAGTTTATCTAGTAAATAGTGATGGCGCAAGGCTAGCACCTACCGGCAGGCAAAGCGCATGGCACAAAGGGCATCGCGTATTAACAATAAATCCTCCGTCATGGTTTGGGCCATTCGCCCTGGGCTGTTCATTTATGGCAGCAGAGTTTGCCCTTCATGGCCCGGACAGTGGCGAAGGTGACCAGTGACCAATAGATGAATCCACTATCAAAGTCAACTGCGAAAAATTGGGAAAAATGGCGCCTATCCATCGTGGGGAAGTCTGAAAGTGGGAAAATGCGGTGCGGTTACATTTTACCAGCTCCCCATCCTTTGTATGCTGGCATACAAGATCCGCATGGCTTAAAGGCGGTTAGTTGTAACCACGGATACAACCGAAGAATCGGGTCAGTTCTGGAGGGACTCGCGTGCCACCTGGGCCTCGGTGGACTCCGGGTATTTCTGACAGATGAGCAAGAGGCATTTTTGGCCCTTGGCGACCATTCCTTTCTGCCGGTAAGCATTGGCGAGCTTTAGCAGGGCACCGGGAATACCCTGGGAGTGTGGGACTTTTTTTAGCAGCAGCGTTAGAATTTTAACCGCGCTTTCTAAATGCCCGGAGGCGGCGAAAATAGCGCTGAGTTGAGCATACAGCTGGGGCGTCAAACGGGGATGAGGTGTATGGCGAATATATTCCTGGTAGATGTGGTGCGCCTTTTCGTAGGTGTGATAACTGCGGCTGAGTTGAAATATCAGCTTTTTAGCGGTTTCGTGAAATCGTTCGCTCTCCGGATCGAGTTTGTCGACATGAAAAAGATGGGTCAGCGCATCTATGTTTTCGGGATCTTTGGCAAGCACCTCTTTGAGCACCAGGCGACCGGCTGTCATGTCAAGCTCGGCAATATGCTTCAAAGCCTTTTCGATCAGCGGCGAAATCTCGTCCACGGGGGTATCTGTAACCACATTTTCATCGAATCCGAGCGAAAATTTCCAGCAGATAAGGCCAAAAGCAGCTCCGCCGATCAGCCCGCCGATATGCGCGGCGTATGCAACGTAACTGTCGCCGCCGAAAAAGAGCTGGTAAAACTCATTGCCGATCCAGACAGGCAGCAGAACAATGGCGGGAATCCTCACATAATTAAAATAAAAGCCCAGGGAGAAAAAGATCTTGACCTTTTTTTTATTGAAGAGCACCGCATAGGCACCCATCAACCCTGCAATGGATCCGGATGCTCCCACCAGCGGCATGGGGCTGTCCATGTAAACGAGCCAATAGCCCCAGACGGCCATGAGTCCGCCTATAACATAAAGTCCGCTATACTTAAAGCGGCCCAACCCCATCTCGAGCATACAGCCGACGATCCATAGAAAAACCATGTTGCCAAACAGATGACCGAAGCTGCCGTGCAGGAACATATAGGTAAAACTGGTTAAAGCCGACTTTTGGGCCGGGCGGAAGCCATATCTGAATGAAACGATCTGTAATTGCCGGCTTTCATAATCGGATCTTAACGCTTTCCATTGCTCGTATTGCAGATGGGCCGGCGTGATGATTTCATCGCTGCGAAGCTTCTTGAGAAACACCTTATCCCGCTGCATTTCCATGTAATATCGCACCAGCGTCTCTTCATCGAAGCGGTCGGCTTGACGATAACCATCCATTGTGTGCAAACGGCCTTCGCGGTAGGCAATATACCGTGGAACCTCCATTTGCGCCAGGCCGGAGGTAAAATAAAATTCTGAGGCCCTGATATGCTGTTCAGTATCGCCGCTCTGGAACCCAAAATATACCAGGCAGTTCAGCAAAATAATGCCGATGGTAACGATGGGCGGGTTACGCCAGCTGATTTTTTCTGTCAGTGGGATAATGAGCATAATCGATATAGAAGGTTCAAGGGTTCAGCGTTCACCGTTCAGGGTTGTTATTTGAAAAACAGTATTCACCCGGGCGCTCAGGACAACGCCAAATTGGTTTTTACACCAGTGCACAAATCCTGATTTGTACAAAAACCAACCTTTGAACCCTGAACCCCGAACGAGAATTATATGGATATATATCGGTAAGGAGAGGTCAAACTTAAGGTTTTTAGGGTTGAATTCTATCGTTTATTTATCGGAACGTAATTCGTTTCCGTCGGTCCTATGTAAATCTGGCGTGGGCGGCAGAGTTTCCAGTTGGGATCATCCTGGCTTTCTTTCCACTGCGCTATCCAGCCCGGAAGCCTGCCGATGGCAAACATGACGGTGAACATATTGGTGGGGATGCCGATGGCCCGCATGACGATACCGCTGTAAAAATCCACATTGGGGTAAAGATGGTGTTCGATAAAATAATCATCTTTCAACGCAATCTGCTCGAGCTCAACGGCGACATCCAGCAGCGGATCTGAAATATTCAATTTGTCAAGCAGCTTATCGCACATCTTTTTCATGATTTTCATGCGGGGATCGAAGGTTTTGTAGACCCGGTGACCGAAGCCCATCAATCGGAAGGGATCCTTTTTATCCTTGGCGCGTTCGATGGCGCGACCCATGTTCTTATTGGCGGCAATATCGCTGAGCATCTCGATGACGGCCTGATTAGCGCCGCCGTGCAGCGGGCCCCATAAAGCGGCTATACCGGCCGAGATGGCTGCATATAAATTGACCCGGGCGCTGCCCACCATCCGGACGGCCGAAGTCGAGCAGTTCTGTTCATGGTCCGCATGCAGAATCCAGAAAACGTTGAGAGCGTTGACCACATCCTGATCGATCTCATAGGGTCTGACCGGCGAGTCGAACATCATATTCAAAAAGTTAGCGGCATAGGTCAGATCAGGCCGTGGATAGACGACTCTGTGCCCCCGGGATATCTTATAGGACACGGCCGCCATGGTCCGGATTTTGGAAAGCAGACGGGTGACGGTCATGTTGATTTCTTCCTGGAGGTTCTGCAGTTCCGGATAAAAGCTTCTTAGCGCATTGACCATGGATGACAGAATACCCATGGGATGGGAGGACCGGGGAAAATTTTCGAAAAAATCACGCATATCCTCGTGTACCAGGGAGTTGTCGTTGAGCAGTACCGAAAACTCGGTCAATTCCTTGCGGGCGGGCAGCCTCCCGTTTATGAGAAGATAAGCGGTTTCAATAAAGGATGAATGTTCGGCCAGCTGCTCCACGGGGATTCCCCGATAGCGTAAAATGCCCTTTTCGCCATCCATAAAGGTAATGTTACTGGTGCAGCTGCCGGTATTGGCATAACCCGTATCCAGGGTAATCAAGCCGGTCTCCTGACGGAGCCTTGAGATGTCGATGGCCTTTTCACCCTCCGTGCCGACGACCAACGGCAGCTGGATCTCCTTATCCTCCAATATCAACTTTACATATTCGGTCATGATACCCATCGCTTTCTAAAAAATTGAATTCCCGCCAAACACGGGTTCTGCAGACCAACAGCACCTGCTGCGGTTCGAAAATTCAGCGGAAGCAAGCATTTCATATATCCTAATAAGCCTGCAGGGTCAAGAAGACCAGATAACCAGCCGCCCATATTCGCGTATATAGGCATTCAAATGACCGTCCCATGATGTGAGTGTCGCCAACATCATTAAAATTCCAAGCACCAAATCACAGGGTTTCAGGTGTCAGGTGTCGGGATGAACGTCGGCAAGTTCAGAAACTGACCCCTGAAACCTAAGTCCCGGGGCATTGGGATTTGTTTGTAATTAGGAATTTATTTGAAGCGCGGTTTACTTGCTTTCCCCGATATGGTAAATGATTTACCGTTCACAGGTTCAGGGTTGAAAGGTTCAGGGTTAAAGCTTTGCCCGAATCAAAAATTTTTACCGCACCAACCTGATGCCTCCGGTCGGCTGTAAGTTCTTCTTGAAAGTTCCGCCAGTGGCATTAAGAAAAAAACCCTGAAAGCTGAACCCTGGCCCGTATCATTACCGGCACCACCAAAGGCCGGTAAACATTTGAAAGCACCAACGCAAAACATGAAAGGCAACTATAATAACCATGTCTTTTAAAGAAAATCTGTTGAAAAAGATCAGGATCAATCACTTGGCCCGCCAAGTCCAGGCCTCCATCGGATCAGCCGAAAGCGGCCTTAAAATTGATAAAGACGCCATGCGCAGCCTTCTGGAAATGAGCCCCTACCGGTACCAGAAGGAACGCGACCTGGATCTATACAACTGGACAACGAGCTGCCTATTTATGAGACAACCGTCGAGGATGTGCTAATCCGCAAAAGCCCCTATACCAAGGAAATGTTGAGCCTGAAAAACGTCATTAAAATTTTGAAGGACTCGGATGTCAAACTAAGCCGCAAGGAAGCCTCTTTAGAAAGTGTTCAAATAGAGTGCATTGACAGTTTGGATCTTACCTATGGCCCATCCGACATAGAAGCGATTGCTAAAGAGGGCACGGACTCCCTGGAACACGGCTACTTCGAGGGCATGCTGGAAAGTATATCATTGTTAGCAGAATTGCTGGGCTATCAGCCACCGCCCAAGGCGTTTCGTATCCGACACCATGAAAGTTTCGGTGCGGTCACCGAAAAGGAAAACGGCGAATTTTTATACGGACCGGCAGTGATCTTAAGCCGCATCGATAACGCGCTGGTGATGATAGAAGATCCGATCAGCAGCTTTGACAAAGGCCAGATTGAGCTTTTTCAGAAAATCGCCCGGGGGGAAGAGAAGGCTTTAACGGAGGGCCAGGATGTTTTCGGGTATCTAAAAGATAAGGTCTTGAATATGAGCTCATAGCTCATAGCCGACAATCGGAAGCTCTAACTATGAGCTATGAACTATCAGCTATGAGCTTTCCGGCTTTTAGAGCCGGAACACGATCGGCTTCTCATCCGAATCTATTTCTATCCCGACAATGTCACCGGTTTTAAATCCCAACTTTTTGAATTGCATTACCATTCTTTCATGTTTGTCCATATGCCAGTAAACCGACCACATTGGATTTCGAACCGTATCAATGCCGTAGGCATCATGACCACAGAGATTGAGCCTGAATTTGTCTTTGGCAATCAGGGTGTCGGTTTCAGATAGAAAATAATCTATTATATATAAATTGTCGTGCAGCGCCCGGGATAGATCGGCCCGAATTTCCGGATAGTCGTCCAGATAGTGGTTCGCAATCTGATAGAGTTCTTCCGGTTCCTGAATCGACAGGCCCAACACGCAGAAGCGGTGGTGCTTCAACGCAAAGTCTTCCAGCTCCGCTTGATAGGTCGTGATAATATCAAGAATCTCCTTGATCGTAGGTTTATGGTCTCCATCGCCGAGCACAAAGTCTTCACACTTGCTGATGATATTTAAATAAAAGCTTTTATTGTCCATCACGTAAACCGGACGCTCACGGAAGTTGTGGTGCCTTCGCACCCTGCGAACCCCGTCGAGTTGAATCGATCTCTCGCCCAGTTTAAGCTCAATGGTTTCAATGTGGGAGATATTTTTGGCCTGTACCACGTATATCTGGCCATGTTCGGAAATCACATATTCTATTTCACACGGATAGCCCAGATATTTTTGAATGTCTTCTGATAACTTCAACAGGCCGATATCATGGGGTGTCCGGGTCACATAAGGCTCACTCTGGATTTTATGGCTGCGGTCGCGACAGTAGCCGAATTCCCAGTGATCGCCCATCATTTTGGCCATGACGCTCGTACCGCTGATAAACGGCATGACGATCAAACCCATATTCTCCAGATCTATCTCAGGGGCATTGTTGAATTTCTGCTGTCGTCTGATGGAAAGCTGCTTGGCCGTTTTGGCCAGATTGATGATTTTTTTTCTGGCATACTTGATCCCGCCGAGATCGCCGTAGATTTCCAGCGAATCGAATGTTCCGCCTTTAAAATGCTCTTCTTTCAGATGGGCGCTGCGGGCAATCACCTTGAAACTTTCACGGTGTTGCTCGAGGAAGGCTTCCAGGGCCTTGAAATTTTCCTGTTTAAAATCGGCCGCTGAAACGTAGATAAAATCCGGAACATTGAACCCGCCTTTTTGGAGCAGCTTTAAAAGGGCCGCTTTTTCGGGAATTGTGTTGTTCATAAGTGTTCTCAGAAGTATTTCTATTATGGTAAATAATCGTAAATATAAATGCTTATCCGGGATGTGTCAAACATCCGCTTGCCGTATGCCAGTTGTTGCTGGACGCTGGTTGCCGGTCTTTTGTTACTGGCATCTGGCAACACCTGGTATAAGGTAGAAGGTAGAAGGTATGGGGTTGACTGTCTGAATCTCAAACCTTACACCTTGTACCCTATACCTTTAACCGTCAGTCCCATTGGAAAAGAAGCCTTAACCCTGAACCTTTGAACTCAGAAACCCGAACGGTAAACGCGGCAAATTTAATCTTGACCGTGATGGTCGATAATCGTAAAAGTGATTGATAACTCAATAAAAAGGCCATCATGAAAAGCTTCATCTCATATTTTGACTGGTTGGAAGGTTATGGTCGCACCATCCTGAAAAGGGACATTCTGGCCGGCCTGACAGTGGCGCTGGTGCTTATTCCTCAGTCCATGGCCTATGCCGAACTTGCGGGGCTACCGCCCTATTACGGTCTGTATGCCTCCTTTCTACCGCCGATGATCGCCGCCCTTTTCGGCTCCAGCCGCCAGCTGGCCACCGGTCCGGTGGCGGTGGTATCGTTGCTGACCGCGACAACGCTGGAGCCGTTGGCCACAGCCGGCAGCCAGCAATATATCGCCTACGCAATTTTGCTGGCGCTGCTGGTCGGCGTTTTTCAATTCTGCCTCGGCGCGCTCAAATTGGGGCTGGTGGTCAACTTCATCTCCCACCCGGTCGTAAACGGTTTTTCCAACGCAGCAGCGCTTATTATCGCGACATCTCAGCTGCCCAAACTGTTCGGTATCTCTATCGACAAGGCCCCGCATCACTACCAGATGATCCTGGGGGTTATAAACAGCGCCGTGCATTACCTGCACTGGCCGACGCTGTTAATGGGCGCCCTGGCCTTTTTCCTTATGTACGGTTTAAAACGAATCGCGCCTAAGCTCCCCAATGTTCTGGTGGCCGTGACCATCACGACGATTCTTTCCTGGAGTTTGGGCTTTGAACACAACATGGTGGTGGATGTTGCGGCCATCCGTTCCGAACAGGTCAAACAGACGATTGAAAAGTTCAACCGGGCCCTGGCACCCCTGGAGGCTCTGGCGGCAAAACGGGCTCGACTCATCCAGAATCTCAAAATCGGCAGTGATTCGACGGACAAGTTAAAAGAACTCGACACCAGGCACACGGCCGAGCGTATCGCCCTGGAAATTGCGCAATCCAAAACCGCGGCCCGCAAATACCGCAGCCGGATACGTCGATTTCTGCTGGAGGGTGTCAGAAGCGAAGGCGGCTCCCTGTCTTTTTATCACGTCAACGAATTTGCTGATCGCAGCCGCGTGGACGGCCGCGTTTGGCGCCTTAACGTCGGTAACACCCCCCTGCAAACGAGCCGTTTGCAATTGATCGGGGGTGGCGAGGTGGTTGGCGACATCCCTCGCGGGCTACCGTCATTTTCACTGCCTCAAATTGACTATCATATTATCCTGCATCTGCTGCCCTTTGTCGTCATCATTGCGCTGCTGGGCTTTATGGAGGCCATCTCGGTTGCCAAGGCAATGGCCGCCAAAACCGGCCAGCGGCTTGATCCCAACCGGGAGCTCATCGGCCAGGGTCTGGCCAATATTATTGGGGCTGTCACTAAAAGCTATCCGATTTCCGGCTCGTTTTCCCGATCAGCCGTCAACCTTCAATCGGGAGCTGTCTCCGGTCTATCCAGTGTCTTTACCAGTCTGACGGTCGTGGTGGTATTACTGCTCTTTACCCCGCTTTTCTACCATCTGCCCCAATCGGTGTTGGCGGCAATTATCATGCTGGCCGTCGTCGGACTGGTAAATATCAGAGGCTTTATCCACGCCTGGCAGGCCCAGTGGTACGATGGCGCCATTTCCATCATTACCTTTGTGGTGACCCTTGCCTTCGCGCCGCACCTTGATCGGGGCATTCTGATCGGCGCCGGTCTGTCCATCCTGGTCTTCCTGTACAAAAGCATGCGGCCGAAAGTGGTCGATCTGTCCCTGGGTGCCGACCGCGCAATGCATGATGCCGTTGCCAGCGGTCTGGAGCAGTGCCGCTACATCGACGTGGTGCGTTTCGACGGCCCCTTGTTTTTCGCCAATGCCAGCTACCTGGAAGATCAGATCAGAAACCGGCGAAAGTCAAAAAAGGAGCTGAAACACATTATTATTTCCGCCGGCAGCATCAATGATATTGACTCGTCCGGTGAAGAAGCATTATCTTTGACTGTGGACCGGGTTAGAAGTGCCGGCATCGATATCTCACTGAGCGGTGTCAACCGGGCCGTCATGCAGGTGCTGAACCGTACGCATTTGATCGTCAAAATCGGTGAGGATCATATTTATCCGACCATTGAGAGCGCCATCAATGCGGTGCATGAAATTACCCACAGGGGTGGAAAAGAAAAGGATTGTCCGCTGACGACGGTCCGCCGCATTACCCGGTCGCCAGAAAAAAGGGAGAATTAAATGCCGATCATTACCATATTCAGCGGCGGTTTCTGCCAGGAAAACCCGATTGTCCAGGAAGTCATTGCGCAGACCGGCTACCGGCATATTACCGATGATGAAATTGTGGCCGATGCCAGCCGGCTTGCAGCAATGCCGGAAGACAAAATCAAACGGGCTTTTTCAACCAAAAGTTCGGTGTTCAATAAATTCACCCTCGAAAAGGAACGCGCCCTGGCCTACATGAAGCTGGCGGTTGCGAATGCGATCAGAACCGACAATGTGCTAATTACCTGCTTTTCCGGACAACTAATTCCCGAGACCGTCAGCCATACCCTCAGAGTATGTTTGATTGCGCCACCCAAATGGCGTGCAGCGACGGCTGTCGAACGGGAGGGAGTTTCAGAAAAAGAGGCCGCCAAACTTGTTCAAAGGCGCGAAGAAGAATGTGCCTTCTGGATTGACGCCATATTCGGCAAAAGTGATCCCTGGGATCCCGCCCTTTATGACATCGTCATTCCGGTTGATAAAATGTCGCTGACGGACGCCTCGGACCTCATCGCCGCCAATGCCGCCAAGGATATTATCCAGCCGACAGCCCAATCGCAACAGGCGCTGGAGGATTTTCGACTGGCCGCAGAAACTCAGACCGCCTTGGTCCAGCAGGGCCATCATGTTGAAGTTAGTGCCCGGAAGGGCGCCATTACGCTCACCATCAATAAGCACGTGCTCAGGCTCAACAAGCTGAAGGAAGAGCTCAAATCCATCGCCGAAGGCATTGACGGTGTCAAATCGGTGAGGACCCAAATCGGCAAGGATTTTCACCAAGCCGACATCTATCGCAAATACGATTTCGAAATGCCGTCCAAAGTATTGCTGGTGGACGACGAGCGCGAATTCGTCCAAACACTGTCAGAGCGGCTGATCATGCGGGACATGGGGTCGGCAGTCGCCTATGACGGCGAATCGGCTCTTCACCTCATCGAAGAAGAGGAGCCGGAGGTCATCATTGTCGATCTTAAAATGCCAGGCGTTGACGGTTTGGAGGTTTTGCGAAAAGTAAAGGCGACTCGACCGGAGATCGAGGTCATCATTCTCACCGGACACGGTCATGAAGAAGACCGGCAGTTATGCATGGAGCTGGGCGCTTTTGCCTACCTGCAAAAACCGCTGGACATCAATGTCTTGAGCGAAACGATCCAAAAAGCCAATGAAAAGATTCGCCAGAGGAAGAAAGCGGATTGACTCGGGGATTACGGTTCTCGATCGCGGATTGGGGATTTCGGATTTAAAAAGTGCCGAGGCCCATACAGGAATAATGAATGAAGAAATTGACAGAATGCATTCAATTCCTGGATTCGCACCTCCTGAATTTCGAATTTAGGAGGGCGAACAAATTTGTTTCCAAATAATTATCAGCGAATTTACAAACATGGTTTGGACATGTCTATTCTAAAAAAGCTAACACCCGGTTTTCTGGACCACAAGGATGTCACTGCCGGGCCGTACAGACACCACTTTGATTTTCAGCGGATCTGGAAGCGGGCCATACTGGTGACGGCGACCGTGGCGCTCGTGCCGTTGATCATCTGGGCGTTGTCCGGCTACCGTCTGACCATGGAAACCATCGAATCGGAGCTGGAGCTGCGCACCTCCCAGCTTGTGTCGAGTTCCTGGCGGTCGGTATCCCTGTTTCTGACCGAACGCAGATCGGTGCTGGATTTTATTGCCCACGACCATGACCTGGAAACCTTGCAGAACCCTGCCCGCCTGGGCAAAATTCTGGACAACCTCGACAAACGCTTTGGCGGTTTCATCGACCTCGGGGTGATCGACAGCCGCGGACAACAGGTATCCCACACCGGCTCGCATCAAATGGAAGGGGTGGATTTCAACCAGCAACCCTGGTTTCGGGAGGTCCTGAACCGCGGTGTCTATGTCAGCGAATTGGTCACGGGACCGCTAAATGACCCCCATATCGATCTGGCGGTCAAGCGGGAATTGGGCGACGGCGCCTTTTTCGTCCTGCATGCGGTTCTCAAACCGGAGCAACTCACAGAAACCATCGCCCAAATTGATGTGGGCGCCAAGGCAGATCTTTTTATTGTCAATCGCGATGGTGTGCTGCAGACGCCTTCGCGCTATTACGGTCCGGTCTTTCAAAAAATCCCGATAGCCGTTCCGGCTTACTCGCCCAAAGCGCGGATTTTAAAAAGTAACCATGATCACACAGGCCGAATCGTGATCGGCTATGCCCATATACCCGAAACCCCCTATATTCTGATGATGATCCAGGAGCAAAGCGAAGACATTCAGCCCTGGTACAAAACGACCTGGGCCTTTATCGGGATCCTGACCGCCAGCATCCTTATGATTCTGCTGGTCACTCTGGGGGTGGCCACCCGGCTGGTCAACCAGATTCATGCAGCCGACCAGGAACGGCTCGACACCCTGCATCAGGTGGAATACGCCAGTAAAATGGTATCCCTGGGGCGCCTGGCTTCCGGGGTGGCCCACGAAATCAACAATCCGCTGGCCATCATAAACGAAAAGGCCGGTCACATCAGGGATATATTCACCCTGACCGACACCTACGTCAAAGATCCCAAGCTCATCGGGCTGGTGGATTCGGTGATTTCAACGGTGCAACGCTGTGCAAGTGTTACCAGGGGACTGTTGAATTTCTCACGGCATCTCAACCTGAGCATCCAGGTTATCGACCTGCAAGAAATCATCGATGAGGTTCAAAATGTTCTAAGCAAAGAGGCCGAACACAGATCGATAACGGTAGATGTAGCCGTGTCGGAGGACATCCCCGCCTTCGAGAGCGACCGTGGTAAGCTGGAGCAGGTTTTTTTCAATCTGTTTAACAGCGCCATCGGGGCCATGAACGACGGCGGACATCTGGAAATTAAGGCCTCGCGAAGGGATGAGAACTATGTTTCGGTGAAGTTTACCGATAACGGCCGTGGCATCCCGGAGTCGGATCTCAAGCACATTTTTGAACCGTTTTACTATTCAAAAACCGGCCACAGCGGAACCGGCCTGGGTCTGGCTGTCACTTACGCCCTGGTGCAGGAAATCGGAGGCAAGATCGCCGTTCAGAGTCGGCCCGGCCAGGAAACCTGCTTTGATGTCAGTATACCGCTGGTTAGACCCAAGGTATCATCCTAGTAAATATTAACGCCCGATAACAGGAACCTACTTTAGAAGAGGTTAAGTAAAATAACAAATCACAATATTCAAATTACAAATAAATTCCAAATTCAAAGCTCCAATGACCAAAACAATTCGACAATTTATTCATTTTATCGCGCTCCTTACAAATGTTTCGAATTTAGAATTTGGGTCATTGGGATTTGTTTGATATTTGTTTTTTGGTGCTTGGAAATTGTATGTTTTTCAAACCTATGAATTGAATATAAGGAGCGTTAGTTTAAATGGGTGAAAAACCAGCTAAAGCCTCAGAAATGGGTCTACAGTTCTTTGGGCGGATATCGGCCTCGATTTCCCATGAATTAAAAAATGTACTGGCGATTTTCAACGAAAATGCGGGCCTGCTGGAAGACCTGACGTATATGGCCGACCAGGGAAAACCGATCGATCCGAAGAGGCTGGAAAAAATGGCTGGGACGTTCAAAAAGCAGATCGGCCGCGCGGACGACATCCTGAAAAACATGAACCGGTTTGCTCACACGATCGATGAACCCGTCACCGACGTTAATCTGCATGAGATTATCGAACTGTTCCTGGCCCTGACCGCTAGATTTACCATCATGCAAGGATACAAGCTGGACCGGCAACTGCCGGCAGACCCGGTGATGATCCCCACAGCCCCATTTTTCCTGCTGAACCTTTTGTGGTTGTGCCTGGAATTTGCAATGTCCGCTGGCGGAGAAGAAAAAAGCCTTCAGCTGGTCATGGCGGAAACGGAAGACAGTGTTCGAATTTACTTCCGACAGCCGTCCGGTCTTGCTCAGCAGCAGCCGGAGACATTTCCATCTGCTGCGGGAGAGGAACTGCTCGCCGTGCTGGGCGCTGATTTGACGACCGAAGCTGATGGTCAAGAAATAGTTCTGAGATTACCGAAAAGTGCTTATTAATATAAAATATTAAGGGGAAAAAATTTTGCCACCAGTTGGGGTATTGTGATGTCTGCCAAGGTTTTAATCGTAGACGACGAAAAGGATTTTTTAGATATCATGGCCGAGCGCATGGGGGGCCGGGGCATGGATGTGTCCACCGCCACTTCGGCCCAGGATGCCCTCGAAAAGGTGCAAACGGAATCCTATGATGCGGTCATTATGGATTTTCTGATGCCCGAGATGGACGGCTTCAAGGCCTTGAAGCTGTTAAAAGAAGCCCGACCCGACCTGGCCATCATCCTGCTGACGGCCAATGTCCGGGAGGAGGAACGCATTGCGGCCAAAAAGCTGGGCGCCATGGAAGTTCTCGAAAAACCAGCCGATCTGAACATGCTCACCCAAAAGATAGAAGAGGCCCGGACCCGCAAAGTAAGATAAATGACAAATGACGATTGAATAATGACTAATTGTTGAAGTCGCTGCGCTCCATCTTGGCTAAACTCTCTGTGTCAATTTTCCCCATTCCGCATTCTCCCTCCCACGTTCCCAATAACCCCAACTCGAATAGTCTTTTCAATCTGAAATCCGCAATCCCAAATCCGCAATCGAAAGACCCGCAACACGCATCACCTAGCGGTCGCTTCAAGCACACTGGCCGCCTGCTCGAGGATGCCCTCCGGAAACCCGACGATGGGATAAATCACCAGAAATCCGATGACCCAGAGCATCAGCATGGACAGGATGAAAAAGCCGAAACCGTATTTGACGAAATCAATGGCTTCAAGGGCCCGCTTATTGGTATCCGGATAAACCCCCAGGGCAAATGTCAGGGCATTGGCAGGCGATCCCACAATCAAAAAATGGGCGTAAGAAGATGCCAGCGCCACGGCCATGCCGATGGCCCAGGGCTCACCCGCAACCTGGGTCATAATTCCCATGGGAACAACAATGGGCCCGATCAGGGCGACAGTGGCGGCATCGGACATAAAATTCGTCACCAGGCCGGAGAAAGCGGACATGCCCACCCACAACCCGTACCCCTGATCCATGCCGACCTGTGACAGGGCGTTTAAAAAGGTGGTTGCCAGCCACAGAGCCCCGCCGCTTTCTTTGAGCAGGGCACCCAGGGTCAGGGCACCGCAATACATAAACCAGGCGTTAAATGATATCCGCTCGATGATCCGTTCAAATTTAACGGTCTTGAACAAAACCGGCACCACCAGGGCCAGCAAGGCCGGTCCGCCCAGGCCCGTGGCCTCGCCGCCGAATATCCACAGGGCCACGATGACAAAAAGGGTTCCGGCGGTGACATACTCGGGATATTTCATTTTACCCATGCGGCGCGTTTCGTTCTTGATATGCTGCAGACCGGGGGTAAGATCCCGGGTCTTGATCTTCCTGCTGAATAAAGTTGCCATATAGAGCAGCAACATCGCACTGCCCAGCGGCACCAGGGGCCAGCCATATTGCATCCAGCCCGAATAGGTGATCGGGATGCCGTATTCGGTGAAAAAACCCATCATGATCACATTGCGACCGCCGGCCGAAGGTGTGCCGGGCCCGCCCATGTTAAGTGCGAAACACAGGGAAAACAGCAGGTATTTGGCCAGCGCCGGATCGTGAACCACCTCCCCTTCGGGGCTGGCGGCCTTCACCGATCCATAGTAGACGGCCATCAGCACCGGCACCATAAAGGAGCACATGGCCGGGGCTGACATAAAAGATCCCACGATCGACATACTGAGGCACAGTACGATCATCGGGACCCAGAACCCTTTGGTCCAACCCAGCAGCCAGACCGCCAGACGTTTGTGAAAGCCCACCTCCACCACCGAGGCGCCCAGGGCAAATACCCCCAGCATGAACATCGGTGCATCCCCCGCAAAAGTCTTGCCAATCATGTTGAAGGGCAGAAGTTCGAAAAAGTATGCCATCAGCGGCATCAGGATGCCGGTCACCCCGATCGGCAGGGCCTCGACGGCAAAAAAAACAACCGCCATGGGAACAATGCCAAGGACGATCATGGTTTTAGCGGCGGCCTCCTCAGCATTATGGGCGATTTCCCAGCCGATCATTTTGTCGACATATCCGAATTTCGCCATCACATCGACCAGCGACTGGGGTGCGGGCAAAATAAAGGCAATCAATATAAAAATCCCCGTACCGACGCCTATCCAGAGCCCCTTTTTAGCGAATATCCCCGTTTTTTCCCCATGGGTGTCCATCAAAATGCTCCTTTTCCGGTATCACATTAAAATTTACCCGAAATCATCCAGCTGCAAAGACCCTAAAATGCTTGAAGGCTTATCGGATTCAGGTCGAGCTGGGTTCAACCTCAACGCCTTTGATGATATCGCAAATCTTTGCAAAAACATCGGACAGCCGCAATATGCCCACGACCTCCTCATCGCGGGTCACCAGCAAAGAATGATAGGGCTGCACAACCAGCTGGTGAGCGGCCTCACCCAGGGTGGCATTTTCGTCAATATATTCACCTGCCTCGGGCGGATGGATAAAATCACTTACCTTCAACCGGGCCGCCCGTTCTTTAAAAAACTGCAGGGGTTCGGCCCACAGCGCATTGTTTTTCAACATGTCCCTTATCAAATCCGGACTGAATCCGGAACGCTCCAGAACCCCCGCACCTTCAACTTTCCCATAGTGGGGCTCTAATGCGACCAGGATGTCTTTCATGATTATTTTACTCACCACTTTTCCGTACTCATCCAACACCAGTATGGCCCGGTGTAAATGCTGGGACGGCGCGAGGGTCATCTGAGCCTTTTCCAGCGCAACGACCGCTTCGCGCAGGGTCGCATCGCTGGAAACAGTTGCATAGGCTTCGAGCGGTACCATCAATTGTTTTACGGATATGGTTTTCATTGCATTCCTCCATGGCCAGGTTAGGGGCTTAGACCGGATCGTATCCAGAACGACGCCACCCCGGAGGGGTTACCGGAACGCCGGCTGCCTGATTTATAGATAAATCGACCAACCCCACTATATAGGGATCGCTGCAAATGTCAAAAAGAACTTGAGACCCGTGATCGCACGTCCCGCGTCTTGTAACACATTGTAACACTTAGACAAAATCATAAAGATGGCACCACGATCAGGCATAAAAAACTATACAATCTGATCGAATTATGATAAACGATTGCCTTTTACTCAGAAAATGGAGGAAGCAGTGAAAGCATATTCAGTCAAAGAATTAATGGTGCCGTTATCCGAGTACGCGACCGTAAACGAGGACGCAACCCTTTACGATGCCGTCCTGGCTTTGGAAAAGGCCCAGGAAAACTTCGAGGACAAGCACACCCGTTACCGCCACCGGGCCATTCTCATGCTGGATAAAAACGGCCATGTGGTCGGCAAACTCAGCCAGCTGGATGTGCTCAAAGCCCTGGAACCCAAATACCGGGACATGATCCAGGGAGAGGGATCGCACCGGTTTGGGTTTACCAAAAAATTCATGCAATCCATGCTGGAGGATTATTCCCTGTTTGCCAACCCCCTGGATGACATCTGCCGCAAGGCCGGTGAGCAGCCCGTAAAAAATTTCATGCATACCCCCACCGAAGGTGAATATATCTCCGAAGAAGCCACCCTGGAGGTCGCCATTCACCAGTTGATCATGGGACAACACCAATCGTTGTTGGTCACCCGTGAAAGAGAAATAGTCGGTATTTTGCGCCTGACCGATGTATTTGCAGCCGTTTTCCACAAAATGAAAGAATGTTTTGTATAGTTTCGTTTCGGAAGCGTCGCACAGGCTTCCAGACCAGGCATATCGCATTTATTAGGGGAGAGGAGGAATCTATAAGTGGCTGACAATATTGGTGTACCGAATAAAATCGACTGGAAAAAGATGGGCTTTCTTTTTTTGGGCCTTGGCCTTTTTACTTTGGTTTATCTGGCACCTGCCTGGCCCGATGCCGTCGATCCCATGGGCAAACATTTCCCGCTGAGCAAGGAGGCCAAGGGCGCCATCGCCGTGTTTCTGCTGGCGGCCACCTGGTGGGTTTTCGAGGTGGTGCCCATCGGCGTCACCAGTCTGGCCATCGGCGTATTGCAGGCCATGTTCCTGATACGCCCGGCCAGGGACGCCTTCACCGATTTCATGGTGCCCTCGGTAATGTTTATTTTTGCATCGATCATGATCGGGCTGGTATTCACCAAGACCGGTCTGACCAAGCGCCTGGCCTATAAAATGCTGATCGTTGTGGGTGAAAAAACCAGCATGATCTATCTGGGCTGTTTCGTCGTGACGTCGGTCCTGACGCATATAATGGCCCATACGGCGGTGGCAGCCACTATTTATCCCCTGCTCATATCGATTTATGCCCTCTACGGGGAGGGCGACAAAAAAACCAGGTTCGGCAAGGGGCTTTTCATCGGCATGGCTTACGTGGCCGGTGCCGGCAGTATCGTCACCCTGCTGGGAGCCGCCCGCGGTGCCGTGGCCCTGGGCTTTTTCAAGGAAATCATGCAACAGGACATCACCTTTTTCGAGCTGACCTGGTACATGTTCCCCATCGGATGGATTATGACCTTCGCGTTATGGGGCTTTTTTATGCTTTTCTTCAAACCCGAGAAAAAAACCATTCCAGGGCTCAGGGAAAAGGCCCGCCAGTTGAGCTCGGAGCTGGGACCTTTAACCCGCAACGAAATCAAAGCGGCCGTGATCGTGGGCGCCTGTATTTTTGTCATGGCGGCCAAGCAGTTCATCCCTGCGCTGGCGGTCATCGACAAAACTGCCATTATTCTGGTATCGACCATCCTGTTTTTTGTCACCGGCATCATGGACATCGATGACCTGGAAGCCATCCCCTGGAATATTATTCTGCTGTTCGCCGGTGCCATGAGTATCGGCAACTGCCTATGGCAGACCGGCGCCGCCAGCTGGATGGCGGTCAACTGGCTGGCCATGTTCCAGGAAGCAAACTGGTTCGTGTTTCGCCTTTTTCGTCATGGTCATGACCAACGTTATCATGAACGTGGCGGCCATTGCCATATCCCTGCCGGTGGCCCTGGTAATTGCCCCCTATCTGGGTGTGGCGGGTGAGGTGATTTTATTCTCGGCCCTGGTGACGGCCGGCATGCCGTTTTTACTGCTGGTGGGCGCGGCCCCCAACGCCATTGCCTACGATTCCGGGCAGTTTACCACTGCGGAGTTCTTTCTTTATGGCATACCTGCCAGTATATTGTTGATGATCGTCACCGGTTTTGCTGTCTACATACTATGGCCGATGATGGGCATGCCGGTGCTGGTCGGAGGATAATGCAACCGCTGGCCGGTTAGTCGGCCAGCATAATCGACAATAAGACGTTGGCCATGTTGAGTATTTTTAAAAGCGAATATCGAATATCGAATCATGAATTTCGAATGTCGAAGTAAGGTATTCTGTCATTTTAAATATACAAAAGACAGAGCGAAGCGATTCCTTCCTTCGACATTCGACATACGATATTCTGCGGTTCTGCGGTTCGCTTTTCAGAGCGTATAGGGCCAACAATGCGTTATTAGGAATCCAACAAGAGACAATGCCGGAAGGGCCTATTTGACCGGAATTCTGCAAACTACAGGGGGGGGTTATGAATCTTTTCTTTCTATCGCTGGCGATTATTTTATGCGGAGGGTTCCTCCCCCTGATCTTTTGGCGAAAATTCGCTCTCATGAAGACCCTCGGTGTGGTGGCTATCGGCGGCGGCAGTCTGCTGGGACTGATGGACGCCGGTACCAGACTCTTCCGCACAGAGCCGTCTGTTGCGGTCTTTAATTATCTGAAAACCTTTTCCTTGGCCTTTCAGGTCGATGCCCTATCCGCCTTTTTTTTGGTGGCCATCTACACCATCTGCCTGCTGGCGGCCCTTTACAGTTACCATTATATGGATGACTCCCAAAAGTCACTGCGGACGGCCGGCAGCTACTTTTTTTTCAGCCTGTTGACGGTTTTCATGGCCCTGGTGGTGACTGCCAGCAACCTGATCACCTTTATGTTGGCCTGGGAGATCATGTCCCTATCCTCTTTTTTTCTGGTAATCTACACCTATGAAGCCGGGGAAAACCGCAAAGCCGGGTATCTCTATTTTGTTTTTTCCCAGGTCGGTGCCATGTTCATCCTCGCGGCCTTCGCCCTGATCTATGCCCATACCGGAAATTTCGAATTTGCGGATGCAGCGACGCTGCCGCATACGGCCAAGATCATTGTTTTTGTGCTGGCCTTCATTGGCCTGGGATCCAAGGCCGGTGTCTTCCCCTTGCACGTCTGGCTGCCCCATGCGCACCCGGCCGCTTCCAGCCATATTTCAGCGGTGATGTCCGGGGTGATGATCAAAACGGGTATCTACGGAATTGTCCGCATGTATGTGTTGCTGGATTGGCACACGCCGTTTTTCGGCCATTTCGTTCTGATCGCCGGTATGGTTTCCGGCGTTCTGGGTGTCGTCTATGCTCTGGGACAGCACGATCTCAAACGCCTGCTGGCTTACCACAGCGTTGAAAATATCGGCATCATTTTGATCGGCATCGGTGTCGGCATGATCGGGGTGGCCGCAGACAATCCGGTCATGGCGGTTCTGGGGTTTGCCGGCGGCCTGCTGCATGTGCTCAACCACGCCATATTTAAATCGCTTTTGTTCATGGGCGCCGGTATGGTGCTGCACAAAACCGGGACCCGCACCATCGACCTGCTGGGCGGTCTGATCAAAAAAATGAAAATCACCGGGACCACTTTTCTGATCGGATCGCTGGCGATCTCCGGGCTTCCGCCCTTGAATGGTTTTGTCAGCGAATTTCTGGTGTATATGGGCAGTTTTCGGGGGATGTCACTGGACAAGATCCCCTTTGCGATGTGCTTGCTGGCCATCGTCAGCCTGGCGATTATCGGGGGATTGGCCCTGGCCTGTTTCACGAAGGTTGTGGGGGTGGTTTTTCAAGGTGAGCCGCGTAACCAGGTAGCGGAAAATACTGATGAAAAGGGGCTGACCATGCTGGTGCCCATGCTGATTCTCGCAGCCGCCTGTTTTGTAATCGGCGCCTTTCCAACTTTTTTCATGACGATGGCGCTCCAGGCAGTTGGATCTCTGGGGTTGGACTACGGCCGAATTCCATTAGAACCTCTCTTTGAGCTGACCGGCAATATTACACGGGGAGCCCTGCTCTTTTTTGCTGTATTCTTAGTGGTTCTGGCACTGCGCACCTTATTATATCGGGGCAAAACGGTGACCCGCTCCGGCACCTGGGGCTGTGGCTTTACCAAACCCACCGCAAAGATGCAGTACACCGGATCTTCCTATGCAGCATCGATTCTTGAATTTTTCAGACCGGTTGCGCCGCTGTCAGAGAATGAGCCGGGAATACGGAAGCGCTTTCCGGAAAAGAGCCATTACCACAGCCATGTCAGCGATATCGCCGAACTGCATATGGATAATGTGGTCGTGCGGCCGGTGCTGGCGCTGTTCGAAAAACTGCGCTGGCTGCAGCACGGGGATATTCACCTTTATATCGGTTATATTCTATTGGCGATTGTCGTATTGTTGTTTTTCGTCTGATTGAAGGAGGGAATGAAAAGAGAATATCGAATGTCGAATATCGAAGGAAGGTATTCGGTCTATTTTATAAACAAGACTGAGCGAAGCGATTCCATCCTTCGAAATTCTGCGGTTCGATATTCGATATTCTGCGGTTCGCTTTTGGATGTATCGCAGTTAAGATTTGCGTTTAATCTGTATATAAGGGATGCCAATGAAATCAATTGTCTTTCTCATCCTCGCCATGCTTCTGGCACCGGTGTATTCAGCGTGGATTCTCAAGGTCAAGGCGTGGTTCGGCGGCCGTAAGGGATCGCCGGTGTTGATTAATTATTACACCCTGATCAAGCTTTTTCAAAAAGGATCGGTCTACAGCACCAGCACCACCGTCATCTTCAAGCTGGGCCCCATGGTATCGCTGTGCGCCGCCACCGTGGTGCTGATGTTTCTGCCCGTCGCCGGTCAGCCGCCGCTATTCTCGTTTAGCGGGGATATCATCCTGCTGCTGTACCTGCTGGGTCTGGGCCGGTTTTTCACCATTGCCGCCGCCATGGACACCGCCTCGCCCTTCGAAGGCATGGGCGCCGCGCGGGAAGCATACTTTCCGATCATCTGTGAGGCGACGCTTTTCATGAGCCTGATTCTGTTTTACACCCTGACCGGGGAGCTGAGCCTGGCGGCCTTTTTAGAAGGCGGACAACCTCTCGCACTCTGGCATAAAGCCGGTCCGCCCTTGCTGTTTGTGGCCATTGCATTTTTTATTGTACTGCTGACGGAAAGCTCCCGGGTCCCCGTGGATGACCCCGCCACCCACCTGGAATTGACCATGATCCATGAAGTCATGGTCCTGGATCACAGTGGACCGGATTTTGGGCTCATCGAGCTGGGCTCTTTTTTCAAACTTTTTTTCTATTCCACCCTGGTCACCCGTTTGATCTGGCCGTTCAGCCTGGGCCATCCGGTGGCAGACGCCGTTTTATTTTTTATTATCCTCGGACTGGTCTATACGGCCATCGGTGTCACGGAATCGGTCATGGCCCGCTATCGCATGGACAAAGTCCCTCAATTTGTCCTGACATCGTTTGCGCTGGTTTTTTTCGCAACCGTCATCACATTGGAGTTTATGAAATGATCCAACTAGTTGATACCATTTTGGCCCTCGTGCTCCTGTCGGTGCTGATCTCCTTTGGTTCCAGCCGACTGACGATGCTGATCAGGGTGCTGGCCTTCCAGGGCGTGGTTGTTTCCCTCGTGCCGCTTTTCATCGGCCATGACCTGACCGCCGGCAGCATCGTGTTCACCCTGGTTACCCTTTTGATCCGGGGTATCGCCATCCCGCTGTTCATCTATCTGGCGATTAAAAAAGTGGCCATTCGCCGTGAGGTCGAACCCATCGTCGGGTATCATGCTTCTTTGCTGGCCGGCCTGGCCCTTATTGTCGCGGCCACCTTTGTCAGCCCCAAGTTTAATTTACCCCAGACCGGCGGTGATGCCCTGCTGCTGCCAACCGCCATTACCCTGCTGGTGGCCGGCATGTTCCTGCTCATGGCCCGGCGCAACGCCATCGCCATGGTGCTCGGTTATATCATGATGGAAAACGGGATCTACCTGGTGGGCACCAGCTTTTCGGTCCGCGCCCATCATATTGTCGAATTCGGTATCCTGCTGGATGTATTGGCCGGCGTCATGATCATGGCCATTATCCTGCAAAATATCAACCAGGCGTTTGATGATGTGGATACAGCCCTGCTCAGAACCTTAAAGGAATAGGTGTTTCATGGTTGAAATCGTCTTTCTGATTCCGCTGTTAACCGGAGTGATGGCGTTCTTCCTGCCGCAGACAACCGGTCGATTTCTGCTGGTGATTACGGGGGTTGTTCACCTGCTGGTATCCCTTTACCTGTGGATCCGGCGACCGGTCGCTTTGTTCGACGTATATTTTGCGGTCACACCCGAAGGCCTCCTGTCACTGCTGGTGATATCACTGCTGTTCTTCCTGATCTCGATCTATACGTCGAAATGGCTTGAACATACGGAGATCCGCTCCGAGCGCGTCTTTACCGGATCGATGCTGCTGTTTTTATCCACAATGACCATGGTCACCATTTCAGAGCATATCATGGTAATGTGGATTGCCATCGAGGCCACCACCCTGGCCAGTGCGCCATTGATATATACGCATCGGTCGGCGGCAACCCTGGAGGCCACCTGGAAGTATGTTCTGATCTGCTCGGTGGGCATCGCCCTGGCGCTCCTGGGATCCGTGCTGATTACCCTTTCCATGGATATCGGCGGTGTCGATGTACCGGTGGCGTTTTCGGCGCTGACCGAAAAGGCTGGAAGCCTGGACCCTCTGTGGCTCAAAACCGGTTTTGTGTTTATCCTGGTGGGCTACGGCACCAAAATGGGCCTGGCGCCGATGCATACCTGGCTGCCCGACGCCCACAGTGAAGCCCCCAGTCCGGCCTCCGCCCTGCTGTCCGGCGTCTTGCTGAACTGTGCCTACCTGGGAATTTTCAAAACCAATAAAATCATGCACGCTGCCGGCCTCGGGGATTTTTCGAGCACCATTCTGATCGTGCTGGGTCTCATCTCCATCCTGGTGGCCGCCACGTTTATTCTCAAACAGACCGAATACAAACGGCTGCTGGCCTATTCGAGCATCGAGAACATGGGGATCATCGCCTTCGGCACCGGCATCGGCGGGCTGGGAGCCTATGGGGCCCTGCTGTGCCTGATCCATCACAGCCTGATCAAATCATCTCTATTTCTGTCATCCGGCAACATCCTGCTGGGCTACGGCAGCCGGCTGATTGCCGAAACCGGCAAACTTGCCGGCAAAATGCCGAAAACTTTTGTGGCCTTTTTCGGGGGATTCGCCGGTGTCTCCGGGTTTCCGCCCTTCGGAATTTTTATCGGCGAGCTGTTTATCATCATCGCCGCCTTTCGCAGCGGACACACCATCGCAGTGGGCATCTTTATTTTAAGCCTGTGTGTCATTTTCGCGGGATTTGCCAGGCACGTCATGCAGATATCTTTCAGTGACATCCGGTCCACGATCCGGATGGAAGAAAAGTCCGTCATGGTCTGGCCCCAGTATGTGCTTCTGTTGACCTCTCTGGTACTGTGTATCTGGATTCCGGACTCCCTGTACCAGACCATCGTCCATGCAGTGAATTCTATTGGTGGGGGACTTTAATGAACGCGGATTTTTTACAAATCGGTAATGGCGAGGCGGTCAAGCGGGACCGCATTCCCCATCTGGCCTTTGATGATTTTCGCAGCCAGGCGCTGGCCATCGTCGCCGACGGCGGCAAAGTGGTGCAATTCTTTGCCTATCCCGCCGGCGACAACGTCAACCTGCTGGCCGTCCTGCGGTCCGATCACCTGCAGCTGGCCGGCTGCACGGCACCGGAAGCCTATCCGGCATTGACGGCCGAATGCGAGCCCTTTCATATGTTCGAGCGTGAGATTGCCGAGCAGTTCGGCATCCGTCCCGAAGGGCATCCCTGGCTGAAGATGGTCCGCTATCATGCCAACGAACGCGGTCGGCCGGATGTTTTCGGAAACGATTACAGCGAGGACATCCCCGGCAACTACGATTATTACAGCGTGGAAGGCGATGAGATCCACGAAGTCGCCGTGGGGCCGGTGCACGCCGGGGTGATCGAGCCGGGCCATTTCAGGTTCAATTGTATCGGCGAACGCGTGCTGCACCTGGAGATTCAGCTGGGCTATCAGCACCGCGGCGTCGAGAAGCTATTGCTAAATGCCGACCGCAAGCGCTTGCCGATTCTGGCCGAAGGCATTGCCGGCGACACCGCCGTGGGACACAGCCTGTGCCAGGCCCAGGCGGTGGAAGCCCTGGCCGCCATCGACACCGATGACGGCGCACGTGTTATCCGCACAATCGGTCTGGAACTGGAGCGCATTGCCAATCATGTCGGCGACCTCGGCGCCTTGAGCGGGGATGTGGCGTTTTTGCCGCCGGCCAATTACTGCGGCCGCATGCGCGGCGATTTTCTGAACATGTCCCTGTGGATATGCGGCAACCGCTTCGGCAAGGGCCTCGTCCGGCCCGGCGGGGTGCGTTTTCCCGTAACCGATGAAGACCGCCGGGTCCTGAATGAACGCATCGCCGAGATAAAGCCCCAGGTCCAGCACGTTATCGAGCTGCTGTTCGGCACGCCCAGCGTGCGTTCACGGTTCGAGGGCTGCGGGGTGGTGAGCACGCCGGATGCGGAAAACCTCGGTCTGGTGGGCCCCTCCGGTCGCGCCAGCGGGATCTCCTATGACGTGCGGCGCTGTTTTCCCACGGAGCATTATTCCCGCCTGGACATCCCCGAAAATGCGGAGCCCACCGGGGACGTGTATGCCCGGGCCAGGGTGCGGGCCGATGAGGTGCTGCAGTCCATCAAAATAATTGAATCGCTTCTGGGTGGCCCGATTGAAACCGGCTGCGTCGAGGACGGGGATTACAACCTGGCCCCCTCGTCACTGGTTGTCACGCTCAACGAGGCCTGGCGCGGGGAAGTATCCCACTGTTTGATCACCGATGCCGACGGCCATATCCTGCGCTATAAGGTCAAGGATCCCTCGTTTCACAACTGGAACGGGCTGGCCATGGCCCTGAGGGACACGGGAATCTCGGATTTCCCGCTCAACAACAAGAGTTACAACCTGTCCTACTGCGGGTTTGATCTTTAAACGGAGTTCTTCCGAAGGGCGAGACTTTGGCTGGGCAGGATGCTTTACAAGTACAAAAAGCGAATATCGAATGTCGAAGTGAAGTAAGGTATTCTGTCTGTTTTTTTGAATCTCTTTGCGGCTTGCCGCGGGGTGTCAGGATAATGGTATAGTCTATCCTTTCGCAGTGAGCTGCGGGAAATTTGAACCTAAACGAAATAAAAAAGACTGAGCAACGCGAATCCACCCTTCGATATTTGACATTCGATATTCTGCGGTTCTGCGGTTCGCTTTTTATACCAGACCCGGATACAGGGCTATGTTTGCAATATTGGATAAATCAACAACCCAATTAAAATCTTAGAGTGAAACCAGATGCTAAATACCCTGAAAAACAGATTTGAGCAGGGCTGCCGCACCAGCGCCTACCCCAAGGCCACCATCGAGCTGCCGGAAGACTACCGCGGGCAGCCCCGGGTCCATGCCGGGGCATCGTCCGACCTGGCCGCCCAATGCGCGGCCGCCTGTCCCCAGGACGCCATTAACGCGGAACGTCGCGTCATCGATATGGGTCGCTGTGTCTTCTGCGGCACCTGCGAGCGCCTGTCGGAAGGCCGCTTCGTCTCTTTTACCCAAAATTTCGAACTGGCGGTGGCTGAGAGAGATCACCTTTTCACCGCAGGCGAGCTGCCGTCCCTGGCCGAGCATGCCAAAAAGCATTTCAAAAAACTCTTCGGCCGCTCCCTGCAGCTGCGCCAGGTATCGGCTGCCGGCTGCAATGCCTGCGAGGCCGACTTGAACGTCCTGGCCACGCCGTTTTTCGACCTGGCCCGCTTCGGCATCAACTTCGTGGCCTCACCGCGCCACGCCGACGGCATCGTTGTTACCGGCCCGATTTCCCGAAACATGAAAACCGCCCTGCTGCAGACCTATGAGGCCACCCCGGCGCCCAAGGTGGTGATCGCCGTGGGCAGCTGCACGCTGTCCGGCGGCCCGTTTCGGGGCAGCGCCGAGATCACCGGAGGCCTGGGCCAGCTTCTGCCGGTGGATCTGTACATACCCGGCTGCCCCCCTCATCCGTTGACGAATCTGCATGCGCTGTTGACGTATTTCAAATAATCGACGGTTACGTAAAAACCTTTTTACGGAACCGTCTTTTGTTTTGAAATCTCTTCGATCTTGAATAAGTTTGAGATTAGCATACGCAACCCGCCAATACCAGCGATTTTGTATAGAGGCACGCTATCTATCATTGGCATGTTATGTAGATTGGCCAGGGGAAACCCACAGTGGAGGGGAATTGTAGATTTATTCACAAAATTTTATCTTTTGATCTTACCGATATTATGGATTTGTTCACCTTAATCTAATATAGAATTTGAATTATAGAGAAAGAATAGCTTAGGCACATTTGATACAGCTTTTTGGGGGGGCGCTGGCATCGTTCCAGGCTGCAAACGGTGTGATCATTTTTGAATGGACAACCGCGCTATTTTTTTATTTAATCAAAAAAATATTTGGAAAAGAACAAATTTGAAATCGGGTGTCGGCGCATGCAAAAGAATTATAGGAATAGCGGCAGGGCCTGGTCGTCAGTTCCAAGACATATAAAGCCAAAACGGTATCATCACGATTTCAGGCAATGAAAAGCGTAATTTTATCAGAAAAGGTAAAGGTCCACATGCGCTTTACAGTCAATCCGGCCCATTTTGAAATTATTCTCAGTATCATCGACAATCATATAAGCGCCAACCGCCGGTGTCAGTTCGTTGTCGCAAAGGAGGAGGAAAAATGCAGAAACAAATTGTTCGGGGATTTATCCTATTTCTGGTATTGCTTTACTGTAGTCCGGCTTTCGGTCAAAGCATTACGGTCGGCCCCGACGGCAAGTTTGAAAAGGGCGTCATCAGCGTGCCTTACGCCTTTTATAATAAGGCTTTTGGCGCTGCCGGCGGATACGTTTACGCGGTTACCGGCTGGCCCCAGAAGCAATCGGCGCTGATTGCTACTGCCATGGTCGGTACCAAGGGATCGGTGCTGGGATTTCTGATGGCAAGAGATTATCAAATGCCTTTTACCGACAGGCTGTTTCTGGATGCCGTCGTAAATGCGGGCTATTTCCAGGATGTGGACATTTACACAGACGGTAACCCGGATTTTCCGGGCGAGCGCGCCGGCAGCAACGACTCCGACAAGGACAACTACGTGAATAGCGACGGCGGCTGGGACAATTTTTTCCGGCTGCGTTTCAAGTATTTGCTGCCGATTGGCCACGGCAAGGATGAGATTATCAGCACCCAGGTGGTGGATCGGGGGCTGCTTGTCAAAGGCGCAATCGGGGGCGAATCCTGGAATCCTTTTGTCAGCGGGCGGACCTATTTCGAATTTAAACCTTTCTACCGTCTGCAGCAAGTCGACGGGGATGACGTTCAGGAGGATGTCAAAACCAACGGCCTGGAGCTTTCCCTGTTTCGCGACAACCGGGATTTTAAATTGAACCCATCGAAGGGCAGCGCCCTGCGGTTGAAATTCCAACGCGATTTCGGGTGGTTTGACAGCTCCAATTCCTGGACGGTGATCGACGGGGAGCTCGACAAGTATTTTTCACTGGGCGAGTCGGACTGGTTCCGCCAGCGGGTGCTGGCCTTTGATTTCTGGACGGCCTATTCACCGACCTGGGATGAAAAAAGCACCGGCGAAATCGAAAACGGGGCGCCGTCGTTTGCCGGCGCTACGTTAGGTGGGCTGTGGCGCTTCCGAGGCTACCCGTCGCAACGCTTCAGCGACAAAGCCGCGATTTACTATGCCGCGGAGATGCGCTTCATTCCGCGCTGGAATCCGTTTGACGGCTGGCCCTGGATCCAGCAGTACCTCGGGGTGCAGTGGCTGCAGTTTGTGCCGTTTGTTGAAATCGGCCGGGTGGCGCCGAACTGGAATGTCCAGGATCTGCACGAGGACATGAAATGGAGCGCCGGCCTGGGGGTGCGCCTCTGGGCCAAAGGTTTGGTGGCCCGGATCGATTCGGCCGCGTCCGATGAAGGCTTTGAAGTTCAGATGATGGTTTCCCAGCCGTTCCAGTTCTAAGGTTAATGATTGATCGATTCGCTGGTTATCAGCAGATGCCATATAAAAAGGCATACAATGTTGTATTCCGGCTATGACGGTGCAATCCCAAAAAGCCGAAATTTTTTTGATTAGCTGAACACATTAAACAAATTTTAAAATGATGGATATGCGGGGCAATGCTAAAATTGCATTGCCTCATCATATTTAAGCGTGCAGGTTTTCAATCCATCTCATCGCTTCCACGTCAGTCACCTTTACCAAATATCGCTGAGTCGTCGATAGATTAGTGTCTTAATGGATCACCTTGCTGACAATTTCGATAGCAGTACCAGATCAGGCTAAGGCGCGAAGTCCCCCTTTAGGGCACCAACAAAATAAGAAATTAGCCTTTTGATAACAAACTGGCAAAAAAGCCATATAATTATATTGACAATGACCCATATTTTGTTTAAGTTCAATCATGGGAAAAACGTCTAATTTCGAATGGGATGATGCAAAAGATCGATCAAATCAGAGGAAGCACGGCATATCATTTTTTCTGGCACAATTGGCATTCCTATATGAACATCGTGTCATTTTGGAGGATCTGGATCACAGCAATGATGAGAAGCGATATTACTGTTTAGGGAAAGTCGGAGGCGGTATTATGACTGTCCGCTTTACCTATCGAAAAAAGAAAATCCGAATCATTGGCGCTGGATATTGGCGCAAAGGAAAACGAATCTATGAAAGAGAAAATAAAATACACGGATGAACCAATGCGGAAAGTAAAAGTTATAAAAGATTTTCTGCCATCACCTGAGGAGTTGGCTTTAAAGGAAGAAACCGTCAAGGTTACCATCTCACTCAGTAGAGCTAGTGTAGAATTTTTTAAAAGCGAAGCGAAAAAATATAATACCCAGTATCAGAAAATGATTAGAAGACTCCTGGACGAATACACCGCCCATCATCCATAACATCGACCGAAGATGGACGTGCTATTTTCTGGGCCTGTGAAATAGTTGGACTCTTCTCGCCCTCAACTTAGCCTTGAAGTCCATACCACTCCAACTAATCAACAGATAGAACATTGGAATCGGATGTAGTGATATTCACCTGAATGCAATTTGGGGCTGTATCCAGAGGGGCGAAGGGAGGACGCCTGAAATCTGTCTGCCCGCCCCATCCGCTGACGAATTTGCAGGCGCTGTTAATTTACTTCAAGCAGAAGCGGTTTCATATAATTTGAATGCCTAAAAGAAGCGGCCCTTCCGAAATCCATTGGAAGAGCCGCTTTGTTTGTGTGGTATAGGGTGCAAGCAGTAGAGCGGGCCACCGTGCCCGCCAGGTTCAGTTCATTGCCTACCTCAGAGTACGGTCGGCGCAGTGGCCGACCCTACTATTCAACCAATCAATTTACCCCTTTAAATATCTCGATGACGATCAGCTTAGCGAATTTAACCGGGGCTATTTAACTACTCAACTAATCCCTTACGGCTGAATCACAATGGCCGGATACAGACCCTGGAATTCACCGTCGGGGTATGGCTGGATGGTGTTAAAGGAGATATTCTGGTTCTTCTGGGCATCTTGTTCTTCTTGCCGTCAAAAAAAGCCCCGTTGGCCTCGAGAATGTGATGAATGCGATCGCGAAAGGCGGTGACAAACGCAGCACCGCTGCCTTCAAAAGACAAATTGCCTTTTATGAGGACATCATCGATCTTGGATAAATCCTTGAGGGCAATGCTGTTGGCCTCAAGCTCTTGCGGGTTCGTGATCAGCCCCCAGACCAGGTGCCCGGGCGGTATGGTCAACGGATTTTTAATGTCGATGATGGTGTGGGGCATGACAACACTCTCGTCGCCGATGGTCAGGCGATTTCGGGCCCGCCCCCGCAAAAAGCTGTTGAACCCGACAAATATGTTTTTCCCCATGTCGGCCTCGATGATCTTGGCGCCATGGGCCGTCACATTGCAGCCTTCCAGGCGCGAATTGATAATATAGCAATTTTCCTGGGCGTTGGCGCCTTGGCCGAGCCAGGCATTTTGAAGGTAGGCGCGCTGGGCCACCAGGACATTTTCGCTGATGGATGTCTTGGGTTTGATGACCGCATACCGGTCCAACGAGGCGCTGGCGGGTATTGAAACGGACTGTTCAAGATGGACCACATCAAAAACACGTCGGAAACCTTCCTTGCGGTCTTCGACAAAATCCATAACGAATCCCTGGGGCGGTCGCCCCTCGATAAAATCAATATAGTGGCTCAATTTATCGAGAGGATAACGATAAAGAAAATTGAACTCGTCGGGACTGCGAACCCATACGGTCCCCGGGCCGACATTCAGATGCCCGACCTCACCGGCCTGGACGTATGAAAATGTCCCGATGACACAATCCCGCATGGTGGTCAGGTCGACCGTGGCAAACGGTCCCAAAAAACAACCGTCGCAGGGGGAGCCGTGGATATTGGCGTAATGGGTGGATAGGGTATCCCTGATAAAAAATTTTTCAAGGGTTTCCGGATCGTGGGAAAAATTATGAACCAGGGTTTTGATGAGAAAACTGTCTTCTATATCGATGCCTTCATCTCTGGTTATCGGGATCTCAAAGTTTTGATATTTAAACACATCTCCCTGGTGTTTTAATTCATCGCCCCGAATATCACTTTTGTAAAGGATCGAATTCCTGACACGGATTTTCCCTAAAAAATAGCTGCCGGCCAGACTGGAATGTCTGAATACCAGGTCTAGGGGATGGTTGGGGGTAATGCCATAGAAAGCGTAGAATTTAACCATCTGATTCAGTGGCACCAGATTCCTGATAAACGGTGATACGTCGTAATCGAGCTCACGCAGGTTGATGTTGATTCGCTGAATGATCCGCTCCAGCAGTTTTTTCAATTCTTTCATGGGCAATCCTTATCAAAGTTCACATTCTTTCATGGTATGGAAGACCGCCGCGAACACGTCGGTCATGCGCAATATCCCGATAATCTCTTTGCCCCGGGCAACCAGCAGTGATAGATGGGGTCCATGGACCAGCTGCATCACCGCCATTTCCAGGGTGGCTGTCTCGTCGATAAACTCCCCCGCGGATGGGGTCTGCATGAAATCCTCTACCTTTAATTGGGATGCTTTGCTGCAAAGATCTTTTAAAGGTGCCGCCGTCATGCGACGCTGCATGCGCAGCCGGTGGACAAAGTTGGAACTAAAGCCGAACTGATTGAGATTTAGAATATCAATCGACTCCTCATCTTTTGGCTCAAGGGCACGCAACACGTCCAATTGACTCAGTTTACCGATAACCTGTCTTTTTTTATCAAGAATTAAGACACCGCGGTGCTTGTATTTGGTGTGATCAAACTCCTCCTGAGCTTTCTCCAGGGCCAGGATCGCGTCAAAAAGGGTAGACCCCTTGGGGACGGTGGCATACTCCGACAGCGGCACCATCAATTCCTTGACAAGATAATCACTCACGGAAAACCTCCGATCTGGACATAATAAAAAAATCCCCCTCCAGCTTCCGGCCGACAGGACCTGCAATACAGAAGGAGGATCAGGCTGCTGAGGTTAAGCCTATTAAAGATGGCTCAACGCTGATATAATAGCAAATTATCAAAATTTCTGAGAAATTCAAGCTTTTTCTGCAATTAACGCCTCAAATCGACACTGGATCAACAGCGGCATAGCGGAAACATATTCGCCTGAAGTTGCTTTTTAAATGGGCCATTCGACCATTCAGGCATTCAATTGCTCGCTCGCAGAAAGCGGCTCGAACAAAGCCGGCCAACCTGGGGCTATCTCAAATTCGCGATAGCTTCTTGTTTAGTTTCCGCACCTATGATAAGGAAAAGAGCGGTATCAGTGGTTGTAGCGAAACAGCGCTGGTATTACGGAACCCTTTTCGACAACCGCCTAACGCACAGGGCAATCATCTGGCCTATTCTTTAAAAGGAGTAAATTCCAATGAGCTTAGCAAATGTATTGTTGGTAGACGACGAGTCCGAATTTGTTGAAACGTTCAGTGAACGTTTAACCATGCGCAACCTTGAGATACTAAAGGCCTTCAGCGGTGAAGAGGCACTGCAGGTTCTCGAAGCTCATCAAGATATCGAGATCGTTATTCTGGACGTCAAAATGCCGGGAATGGACGGCATTGAGACCCTGGCGGAAATAAAAAAAAGATACCCACTTATTGAGGTCATCATGCTTTCAGGGCATGCGGATGTCGAGTCCGCCATTGAGGGTATGAAACAGGGCGCCTTTGATTACCTGATGAAGCCGTGCGACATGGATCAGATCATCGCCAAGGTAACCGAGGCCGCTGCCAGAAAGCGTCAGCACGAAGAAAAGATCATCCAGGCCCGCATCAAAGAAATCACCTCAAGGCATGCCTAAAAGACGGTATAAGGTTTAGGGTATAGGGTATATGGTTTCGCGATTGCGAATTCCGGAATACTTCTACCGGTACAAGGCCCCGGTCGTCGTCACGAAAAACCGTGACGATGACCCGGCACGCAAGGCGCACGGCTCAAGGCGGAGGATATTATCGATTTAAACCTTGGCCTTAAGCCCTGGGCCTTGCATTGCACCCTGCGTCATTTCAAAAACCTTCCACCCTCCACCGTCTACCTTTTACCCTTAGCATATCTGCACCCAACATCCGAAACCCCAACATCCCATAGCGAGAATCCAGCATCCAGCCACTAACGCGACCGCCACCCCTGGGTCTTGCGCTTAAACCGCCGGCTGACCAGCTCGGCCAGGCTGCGCACAATCACATTGGCAAATACAATCAGCATGCACATGGCCGCGGCCGGCGCGGTGTCTCCGGCATCGTCCATGTTGATGACCGCCACCGAGGCCAGGGGGTTTTCGCTGGTGTAAAGAAAAATCACGGCGGAGACCGTTGCCATGGAGCTGACGAAGTAAAATACCGCAATCTCCAAAATGGCTGGAAAACACACCGGCACCGTCACGCGCAAAAAGGTCTTGTAAAACGGCACCGCCATGGACTCGGCCACTGATTCAAATTCCTTGTCCAGCTGGCGGATGGCGGTGGTGGCCGTCAGGAAACTGACAGTGTAAAAATGGATGATGTTGCTGATCACCAAAATGGCCATGGTTCCGTAGAGCAGATTGAAAGGATTATAAAAGGTAATTCCGGTAAACGGTATGCTCAATTGGGTTTTGTTGAAGAAAAAGATGTAGGCAATCCCGATCACCAGTCCCGGCAGGGCCAGGGGAATAATGGAAAGAAAATAAGCGCTGCGTCGGAGCCAGACCGTGCCCTTGGTTTTGTCGATCAGATAGGCGCTGGTAAAGGTAATAAACGCGCCGCAAAGGGCCGTCAGCGCAGACATCTCGATGCTATTCCAAAAAGCCGCATAGCCGCCGCCGCCGACGTCGTCAAAGAGATAGTGTTTCAGCGTCCACAGCTGGGGGTATTGCTCGGGGTTGGTGAAGGCATAGGGCCAGATTTTAACCAGCGAGGCCACCCCCGCCATAAAGACCATCAGCAGAATAAACGCCGCAATCAGGGAACAAATGATCCCGTAGAAGGTATCACGCACACGGCTGGTTTTGGGAACGAGGGGCACGCTGCGGGCAGTGACAACCGCCGTGGCGCGGCGCTGCACGATGCGATCGGCAATAAAGGCCAGGACAGTGGGTATGAGCAGGATAATGCTGACCGTGGCCCCCATACCGAAATTCTGCTGACCGATCACCTGCTTGTAGATGTCCACGGCCAGGATATTGAACTGACCACCGACCACCTTGGGAGCGCCGAAATCGGTGAACGAAAGGGTAAATGCCACGAAAACAGCGCTCAGCAGACCGAACTTGATGCTGGGAATCGTGACCGTAAAAAAGGTCCGGACCTTGCTGGCTCCCAGGCTTTCGGATGCTTCGTACAGGCGGGCGTCCGTATTGGACAGCGCCACCAGCAAAATCATGAATGCCGGCGGAAAGGTGAAGACGACTTCGGCGATGACAATCCCTGTCAGCCCGTAAAGATGGATGTCCCAGGCCAGCCAGGGAAAGTAGTCGAAAAACCCGGTGGTAATAACCCCCTTGTTGCCGAACATGTAGACCAGGGAAAGCCCGTAGAGCATGGTGGGGGCAAATAGCGGAATCATTGCCACGATGCGGAAAAAGGCCTTGCCGAACATCCGGGTGCGGTGGATTCCGTAAGCGTATAAAAACGCAAGGGTAACCGAAATAAATGTCGTATATAGCCCCACGCGCAGACTGTTCCAGACCGACTGGGCCAGCCCCGATGCCTCCATATGCGAGGTCAAAAAATCGATGGCGCCAAAAGCCTGAAATACGAGGATCAGCAGGATGGCAATGGTGAGCATGCCGCTCTGGTTGAAGGGCACGCTCGGCCTGATCAGCGTAAAGACAAAAAAACCGATCAGCGCGATGGCCAGCAGGATATTGGCCAGCGCGATGAATGTCCGCCCCTGGGAAACGCCTTTCAGCCCGAAGTAGTCGAAGAAGTTGGCCATGCCGATAAACCGTTTTACAAGCACCAACTCATCTTCCGGCGGCATCACCACATCATCCACCTGCCAGCGCTGTTGTGCCGTCCGCTTGATTTCGATCGGCTCGATTGGCAGCGTTTCCTGGCTGATCGGATCGGGCCTGGCCAGGTCGCAGACGATCCTTTCTATCCGCTCATCGCTGAACTCCACGTAGACCCCGGGCGCTTCAGCTTTACCCCGGCGGGCTTCGACTTGCTTATTGTCGATGTACAGGACATCCCGCTTGCCCGCTTCGCGTACCAACAGCACGACGTGGCCCGCAATATCAATCTGGCCCCGGAAATCATCCTCGGCTTTTTCCTGTTCGGTGGGCTCCTCGACTTTGACCACCAGTTCGATGTGCGTGGCGCGGTCGACCACGTCCAGCAGGGGCAAGACAACCCCCACCACGAGCCAGAAACAGGCCAGGGCAATGAGCAGACGCCGCGCCCAGTCTTCGCCACTGGATTTTTTGGTCACGCGTTGTTTGCTGCCTGCTGAAATAGAAAATAATTCACCGAGGTGTTCAAGTAGGCTCACATCAATTCCCTTTGATGCTTAAACAGAAGCAGCCTTTCCGGCGGTAAATGTATGGGCAGCTCCATCTGAGTCCGAATATTCATGGATTCCATGGTTTCCACCTGTAAATCCATGTTCAGGCGCTGGTCGGTTGACCCACCGGCCTCGTGCATAACCCGCAGGCGCAGCGTATACAGAGACCCTCTGAATTCAATCCGCTCGACCTTGGTTTTCAAAATGTTGAAGTTCACGGATTCGTCACGGATGACCCGGATATCCTCCGGGCGAATCGTTACGACCACCGGCCGACCCTGGTATTTAATTACCCGCCCGGGTTTGAGCTTTAAAATGTACTGGCCGAAAAAAATGGAATCCGGATCCCGTCCCATACACTCATTGATAAAGTTCATCTCGCCGATAAAACCGGCCACGAAGGTATTTGCGGGTGAAACGTAGAGCTCATGCGGGGTGGCATACTGCATCAGCATGCCCTCGTCCATAACCACCACGCGGTCGGCCATTGTCAGCGCCTCCTCCTGGTCATGGGTCACCATAAGGGTTGTGACGCCCAGCGTTTCCTGGATGCGGCGAATTTCAGATCGCAGGTAGACCCGCACGCGGGCATCCAGTGCTGACAGCGGTTCATCCAGCAACAGGATAGACGGGCTGGGCGCCAACGCCCGCGCCAGGGCCACCCGCTGCTGCTGACCGCCCGAAAGCTGGGCCGGATACTTATGGGCCTGCTCCTCGATGCCGACCAACTCGAGCATTTCCATGGCGCGCTGCTCCCGCTGCTCTTTGGAAAACTGGCGCCGGTTGATGCCGTACTGCACGTTGCCGATGATGTTGATATTGGGAAACAGGGCATAAGATTGGAACACAATACCCAGATGGCGGTTGGCCACCGGTTCCCGGGACACGTCGTGCCCGCCGATCCACACCGATCCGGAATTTTGCTCTTCCAGGCCGGCGATAACCCTCAACAGCGTTGTCTTGCCACAGCCGCTGGGCCCCAGTACCGAAACGAACTCTCCCTGTCTGATGCCAACGCTGATGTCGCTCAACGCCTTGAACTGGCCGAACATCTTGGTAATGTCACGAACCTCCAGGAAGTATTCGTTATTGTTTATTTCGCTATTCCGATCCATTGCAATCTGCCTGGCCACCGGTTCACAAAATGCCGGCACAACCGGAAGAACGGGTTGTGCCGGCCATATTGTTCGGCTTTTGGTTAGTATCCACTACTTGGCTTCGCTCTTGCTGTCGTAACGCTTGATCCACTCCGCGAGTATCCGCTTGCGGTTTTTGGCAGCCCATTGCAGATCGTTGTCGATCAGGACCGACATGGGATCTGACGGCCAGCCATCGGGCGCTTCGACTTTGATGTCGGTGGCCACAATGGGGTAAACCTTGGCATACAGGGCCATGGCCTCGTCACTGATGGCCCAGTCGAGGAAGATCTTGGCCTCTTTCTTGATGCGTGGTTTCTTCATCAGGGCATTGGCCTCGACCTCATACCCGGAACCCTCTTTCGGAAATGCGACCACGACCGGCTCGCCACCGGCGCGCTGCTTGAAGCCGCGGTAGGCAAAGGAAATTCCGATGGGAAACTCGCCTTTGCCGGCCATTTTCGCCGGCTTGGACCCGGAATGGGTATACTGGGCAATGTTTTCATGCAGTTGATCCAAATAATCCCAGCCTTTTTCTTCACCCATCAACTGGAGAATGGCCGAGACAGTCAAAAATCCCGTGCCGGAGGAGGCCGGGTTCGGCATGACGACGTTGCCTTTGTACATGGGTTTGAGCAGATCGGCATAGGACTGAGGCATTTCAAGGTTTTTGGCCTTCATTTCGATGGTGTTTCCCACGATTCCGGTCACATAGGCCTTTATCCCGACCCAGCGTACCGGATCATCGCGGCCGTCTTTCATCCCTTTTCTGACTTTTTCGACGCCCTTGGGATTATAGCCCTGCAGCATGCCCAGGTCGTTGCAAATCAGAAGGCTGGTGGCAGCCGTTCCCCACACCACGTCGGCCTGGATGTTGTCTTTTTCAGCCAGAAGCTTGGCGGTTACAATACCGGTTGAATCCCGAACGATATTAAGGTTGATGTCCGGATGGGCCTTTTTAAAGGCCGGAATGTAAACTGCCAGCTCGTCATCTTCCAGAGCCGTGTAGACCAGAAGATCGCCGGCATAAAGGCTACTGAAACCGAAAACCGTCATCAGGACTGCCAGTCCCAGGATAACGCGAATAAAATGGCCACGTTTGTGAAAATTTAATCCGTTCCTCATTTTGCTACCTCCTTTGGCTGATTGTTATTGATTACCATATCAATATTAGTCACACTTGCGGAAAGGCAAACTATCTATAGCAACGAATAGATAGCCGGTACGGCTCTTGATGGCATACACTGATACAAATTCAGAAACTATGCAATACCAAACAATATGATACATGCCAAGAAAAAAAATATCATTATCGATATAAGTTCAGGTTATGCTGGTGGATACCTATTATGATTTGCGGTCACTGTTCAACTTATGCCTATATCTCAATTAGTTGGCATATCCGGGATAAAATCCCGGGAGCCGGGCATTTCACCCGAAAAAATGAGATGATGCCCCTATTTACAAAGCGTATAAGATGACGTAAAAGAAAACGACCATTTAAATTCATGTCAAAACGCAGGGGAGGCTACATTCTACTGCGGAAAAAAGGGTGGTTCTACAATGGAAGGGCTACCCTTTGATTTTGGTGGATGGTTCAACAACCAGCCGCCAAACGGGAGGGGTGGATTTCCCCGCCCTTTTGGGCGGCGGAAGACAAAAGCACACCAGTGCTTTAATCGTTGCGGGTGTCATCCGCCTCAGGCGGATTTGAAAACAACCAATCCCAGAGACTTTATGTAAATGCTCATTGCTACGCAGACTCCTTTTCATCGATTGAAACCAAGTTGCAGTTTCCAAAACGCTTTCACGCACTAAAGGAGAATACCCCATGAAAGATCTCGTTACTCAAATCGCGCGCGCATTGGTCGACAAACCCGAAGAAGTAGCGGTAGCGGAAGTCCAAGGCAATCAAACCTCGGTATTGGAATTGAGGGTCGCCAAGGACGACATCGGCAAGGTGATCGGCAAACAGGGACGTATTGCCCATGCCATGCGAACCATCGTAAGCTCTGTCTCCGCCAAAGAAAAAAAACGCACCGTTCTTGAAATCATGGATTGATCCATGCCGGGCAGAATTGACAAGCCCCGCCCGACTAGCCTATACTGCCTGAAAGCTATCATGTCTTATCCGCAATTCATGCGCTGACGGGAGAAAACCATCATGGGATCCATCACGGCTCTTGCCTTGTATCTGTGATACAATTTCGTAAGGGCTTTTTTATGTGCAGAACGTGAGGGAACACCGCCATGGACGGCAAATCCACCTATAACCCTTTAGACCATCTGGACCCCGACACCAAGGTCTACCATTTCAGGACCCTCGAAGAACGCGAACTGGAGCGCGAGGAGCGCGAACTGGCTATCAAGCTGCTTCGTCGGCGGGACAACATATTAAAAGCTGTTTACCTGTTTACGGAATGGTTTCTGAGAACGGAACTAACTGAAAGCAGTATCGAACCTATCTTAGAGCAACTGGGACAGGCCGGCGAAGTCAGCCGGGTGTATATTTTTGAGAACCAGACCCTGGATGATGGTAGGATGGTTACCAGCCAGCGCTATGAATGGGTGGATGCGGGAATCGAGTCCCAGACAGACAACCCCGATCTTCAGGAGTTTCCCTTTATAGCGGCCGGGTTTGGCCGCTGGGTTGACGTTCTGGGCAAGGGGGAGCTGATTTACGGCAATATTGAAGAGTTTCCGGAAATCGAGAAAGGGGTGCTTTCTGCGCAGAGCATTATCTCGATTATGGTGGCGCCGATCATGGTCGGCAACGAATGGTGGGGATTCATTGGTTTTGATGACTGTCGGGTGCGGCGCGATTGGGCGCCGGTGGAAATCGAGGCTTTGAAGATCGCTGCGAACATTATCGGAGCTGCTATTCAGCGCAAGCAGGCCGAAGAGGCGGTTATAGATTCCGAGAAAAAGTATCGTATGGTGGTCGACAATGCCAATGAGGGTATTGTGATCACCCAGGATGGGATGCTCAAATTCGTAAACCCCCAGGTCAAAGAATTTGCGGGTTTTTCGGAGGACAATCCCCAGGCTGCCAATTTTCTTGAATACATTCATCCGGATGACAGGGAAATGGTTGTCGAGCACCACCTCAACCGGCTGGCGGGTAAAGAGGTACCTGAAATATATTTAATGCGATTAATCGACCAAAAGGGCAACATCAGATGGGTCCAGAATAACGGGGTGATTGTTGAATGGGAGGGCCGACCGGCAACCTTGAATTTTCTGCTCGACATCACTTCCCGCAAGCAGGCATTGGATGCCCTGGCGGAAAGCGAGGAAAAACACCGGCAGCTCTTTGAACGGGATACGGATGCGGTCATGATTTTTGATGCCCGAACCGGGCAGTTTGAAGACGCCAACCCGGCTACGTTGGATCTTTTCGGCTATTCCAAAGAAGAATTTCTGGACTTGAAGGTTGAAGATATCTCGGCCGAAAAAGACAAAACGCGCGCGGCGGTGACAAAGCTTCGCGACATGGCCACTGTCAACATGCAAATTCCCATACGCTATTTCAGCCGCAAAGACGGCAGCACGTTTCCCGGCGAGATTTCGGCCGGTAAATTTTTTGCCGCCGGGCGCCAGAAAATCATCGGTGCCGTGCGGGATATAACCGAGCGCATCCAGGCCGAGGAAAAAATCCGAACCCTTTCCCGGCAACAGATCAAAGTCCAGGAAAATGAGCGCAACCGGATCGCCAAGTATCTGCATGATCATGTGGCCCAGGATCTGTCTACCTTAAAAATCGGTCTTGAAACCCTCTTTAACGAACCGCAAAAGCTGTCCCCCGAGAAAAAACAGAAAATTTCCGAAATATCACAGCTGTTGCAGGATTCTATCTCATCTGTTCGGGATCTTTCATATGGCTTGCGCCCGGCGGGAATGGATCAGCTTGGACTGGTGCGCATCGCTTACCAGCTATGCGATGATTTTGCCGAAAAAAACGGTTTGAACGTCGATTTTTATTCAGCGGGCATCAAAGATCTGAAACTCGATTTCGATACCGCCATCAATCTGTACCGGCTGATCCAGGAAGGGCTCAACAATATCAAGAAACATGCCCGGGCCGACAATGTGATCATCCGCCTGGTGGCCTCTTCGCCGAACATCATTTTGCGCATCGAAGATGACGGCCAGGGCTTTGACGTGGGCCACCGCTTGGCAAAAGCCCTGGAGGAAAAGCGGATGGGTCTGTCCAACATGGAAGAACGTGTCCGGCTGCTGGAAGGCAGAATGGATATAAAATCCCAAATCGGCCGGGGCACCCGCATATTCATCGAAATCCCCTGGCAGGAGCGCAACAATGGCCGATAAAATATCCATAATGATTGTTGACGATCATCCCCTTTTCAGGGAAGGATTGAAGACAATCATCGGCCGGGATGAGCGCTATGAGATCATCGACGAGGCCGGCACCGGCCGCGCGGCTTTGGACAAAGTTGAAAAACTGAAGCCGGATCTGATGATGGTCGACCTGTCGCTGCCGGATATGAGCGGCATCCAGTTGACCCGCAACTTACTCGCCAAATGGCCGCAAATAAAAGTCATCATCGTTACCATGCACTCCAAAGTGGATTATATTGCCGAGGCTTTTCAGGCCGGCGCCACCGGATTCGTGGTAAAAGAATCCGCTGCCGAAGGACTGCTGAAAGGCATCGAAACGGTGTTGAAGGGAAATCACTTCCTGGACAGCGCGGTCTCTAGCCAGGTTGTCGAAACCCTGAAAAAACTGCCCGGCAAAGAAACCAAAATCAACGACACCCTTTACGCCACACTGACGGCCCGGGAGCAGGAGATATTGCGCCTGCTGGCCGAAGGCCTCTCGCCAAAAGAAATTGGCCAAAAGCTTTTCATCAGTCCGAAAACAGTTGAAAATCACCGCGCCAACATTATGAACAAGCTTGACCTTCACAGCACCCTGGAACTGGTGCGCTACGCCGCCAAGCTGGGCCTGATCGATGTGGAGCTGTGGACGAATTAATCCGCCCTGGAAAAAAAACACAGTCACGATGTCAAATTTTCATGGAAAACTGAAGCATGTTGCTCGATCCAAGGCCTGCGGATTAATTCATTTATGCTTCGCATAATTTTAACTTCATGGTTATCTGGAAAGAACAAGTTGGCATGGGTTGTGGGAGCGGCTTCCAGCCGCGATCATTTAACTTCGCGGCTGGAAGCCGCTCCCACAAGAATTATTTGCGGAGTGCGTATTAAGGGATGCTAGTCGCGAGGTTCGGGGTGCGGGTTTAAGGCAATGGCGCAGGGCGCACGGCTCAGGGCGTAAGACCAAAGATTAAAATGAAAACATCCTTGGCCTTGAGCCGTGCGCCTTTTGCCTTGCAACTTTAATTTAATTACAACTCATAGGGTGTAAGGCTTTCATACCCGTCATCGGTGACCAGGATGGTCTGCTCGAATTGGGCGGATAAGGATCCGTCCCGGGTGACGGCCGTCCAGTTATCATCGAGAATTTTCAACTCTTTTTGGCCCAGATTGATCATGGGCTCGATGGTGAAAACCATCCCCGGGATCAGGGTCAGCCCCTGGCCCCTGTGACCAAAATGGGGCACCTGGGGCGCTTCATGGAAATCGAATCCCACGCCGTGCCCCACGAATTCACGCACCACCGAACACCCCTGGGCTTCGGCGTAGGTCTGTATGCTCCAACCGATATCCCCGAGGGTATTTCCGGGTTTTACCGCCGCCATGCCCCGCTTGAGGCAATGGCGCGCAATATCGACTATTTTACGGGCCTCGGGACCCGGCTTGCCGGCGAAGAAAGTTTTGTTGGCATCGGCGTAATAGCCGCTTAAGATAGACGTGATGTCAACATTAACAATATCACCGTCTTTGATGACGCGGTTTCCGGGAATCCCGTGGCAGATGACTTCATTGATGGAGACGCAGACACTTTTGGGAAAACCGCGATAATTCAGCGGTGCAGGCCTGGCCCCGTTTTTAATGGTAAATTCATGGACCAGGGTGTTGATTTCATCGGTGATCAGGCCGGGTGTAAGCCGGGATTCCACCAGCTGGAGGGTATCCAGAACCAGTTGCCCGGCCTTGCGAATGCCTTCTATATCGGATTTTTTCTTTAGACGGATCCCGTATTTGCTGCGGTAGGTCTCTTCTAGATTCAGGACGGAACTACCCGGTTTGCCGAGGCAGCATCTTTTATATTTCAACCCGCTGCCGCATGGGCAGGGGGCATTGCGTCCAACTTTATCCGTGCTGGTTTTTAAATTCATTCCCTTATCTTCACCTTCCATGCCGTCCGTCATCGACGGATCCACAAAATAATAAAATTCTCACGCAACGTCGCAAAGACTCAAAGAAATACACGGAAGCCTATGCGGCCCGCACCCGCCATGCGAGCGCGGCGGGGCGGACGGGTTGCGTGAGATTTATGGGTTGTATCCAAATCCGCCTGAGGCGGATTTCGACCGCAAGGCTTAGAGCACGAACGTGCTTTTGTCTTCCCCCGCCCATCAGGGCGGGAAAATCAAAGCCACCCGCTTTGCGGGTGGTCGTTGAATCTCATCCGGCCTCGATCCGGGCACTTACGTTGACGAAATTCTGAAAACGGTGCAAAATGAGTTGCCATTGTATACGGGTTTAAATTAATATACTTTTTTTGGAACTTTAACAAGCAATAAGGCATAAATCACCCCATGCAACCCAAATACCGATTCAATCGCCTGGAATTCTCAGGTTCCCTCGGGGACCTGGGCACCCTGCTGCCCCTGGCCTTGGGCCTGATTCTGGTCAACGGCTTAAGTCCCAATGGTATTTTTCTATCCGTCGGCCTTTTTTTCATCTTTTCCGGGCTGTATTTCGGTGTCACCGTGCCGATTCAACCGATGAAAGTCATCAGCGCCTATGCCATCGCCACGGCCATGACGGCTTCCCAGATCACCGCTTCGGGGTATCTGATCGGCCTGGTCCTGCTGGTGATCGGCGCCACCGGTGCCATTTCCGTTATCGGCCGGTATATCCCCAAGTCGGTCGTCCGCGGTGTCCAGCTTTCCACCGGAACATTGCTGATGGTCGAAGGCATCAAATTCATGCTGGGAACCACCAAACTACAAGTGCTGCGCCAGGCAGCCGAACCCTATCTGGGTATTGACAGCATCGGGCCGGTTCCGGTCGGCATCATTATTGGTGCGGTGGGAGGGCTGCTGACCCTGTTGCTGCTGGACAATAAAAAGTTTCCGGCCGGCATGGTGGTGGTGCTCGGTGGGGTTGCCCTGGGATTGATTGCCGGCACCCGCCAGGGTCTCGACCTGATCAACCCCGGTATTCACCTACCTCGATTTCTGCCCCTGGGATGGCCGACGAGGGCCGATTTTACCTTTGCCCTGCTGGCCCTGGTTCTGCCTCAGATTCCGATGACCCTGGGAAACGCCGTCATCGCCTATGCCGACCTGTCCAGAGACTATTTCGGCGACCATTCCCGCAAGGTAACCTATAAGTCTGCCTGTATCAGCATGGCTCTGGCCAATTTGGCGAGCGTCACCATCGGCGGCATGCCCCTTTGCCACGGCGCCGGCGGCCTGGCCGCCCATTACCGTTTTGGCGCCCGCACCGCCGGTTCAAATCTGATGATTGGGATTGTATTCGTAATTTTGGCGGTGGCTTTGGGAGATGAAGCCCTGGCGGTGATTTATCTGCTGCCCCTGTCCGTTTTGGGTATCTTGCTGCTGTTTGCCGGCTGCCAGCTGGGTATGACCATTATGGATCTGGAAAATCGCAAGGATTATTTCGTCGTCCTGTTCATGCTGGGAATTACCCTGGCGGCCAACCTCGCCGCCGGCTTTTTGGTCGGCATCGCCGTTGCCTGGATGCTGAAAGCAGAAAAATTACACGTCTAAATGAGCTTTTAAAAATATATAAGATTACCGGAAGTTATATGCCATAATTTGCGATTGTCCCTTCATAGCCGTAATATAAAATTAGAGAAATTTTCGTATTTCGTATAGCAATCCCAATTCGCAAGTGATTTTTCATTTAGAATGCGGTATTAATCCTGCAAGACTGACCATAGTTAAAAAGCGGATATCGATCCCACCATCGATCTTGAAATCTATCTCGATGCCTTCGCTGACAATTTTTTCGATCCCCGGTTTAACCAAAGCGAAATTTACGATAACTTCCGCAGTCAGCAGTAAGATATGCGGTATGAAAGAAATAGCGGCTGCAACTGCAATCGCTATTATAGAGGAGAGCTTCATTCCAAAAATACCCGAACTTTTTTTAAACTATACACCGGTACGAATGGGAAGAGTACCGGCACCGTACGGATGTAATCCTGATATTCCGGATGATCCCCATATCGCTCGTCCTGGGTATTCTCCAGCCGTTTGGTGGAACCCATCATGATCAGTATGATGCACACGATTCCGATTGAGCTGGCAATCCATCTGAGTGGTGTATCATAAATCATGATCCCCATAACCCAGTTTCCCACCCAGAAAGCAATCTCTCCCAGATAATTCGGACATCTTACCCAACGATACAATCCAACATTGCAGTACTTTTCAGGAAATTGGGCCTTGAAATCCGATTTTTGTTTGTCCGACAGTGCTTCAAGGACCAGGCCCCCGCACATTAAAAGTAAACCCGCAATCTGAAGAAGGTGGTAAAAACGAGATGCAGACTCCGGCAATGCGATTAGTCCGAACAGACTGGGCGAAAACATCAAAACATATAACAGGGACACGCTCACCCAGATCAAAACCTTTATGATCCAACTCATTCCCGCAGAGCGTTGATGGATATTTTTCAGCTCTTTGCGATAGGATGCCCGAAATTCCCGCTGTACCAGGTAAACACCCAGCCTTATCCCCCAAATAACAAGAAAACAATTTTGCAAAGCCAAAGCCCAGGTGAGATTTTCAAAATGCTTCAATGGAGCAACAAAAGCCATGGCCACGATTGAAAGAGCATAGCCGATACTGATAAAGTACACCACGCGATAGAAACCAATAGACGAGATGACTAAAGCCAAACCCAGCAATAGCAACATTTCAAGCAGCACATTTCCAAGTTGAGGATCAAACCAGTTCAGCAACATTTTAGCATCCCTTAATATCTTTGCAGCGAATGTTCACGACCAGACATTTGAATTGTTGACCAATCGATTGCCGTGTGTCATTGACTGCGATTGACTATTCTGCGGTAGTCTTTTGATCAGTTCTTCGAAGTTTAGCGGGATCGTAGCCTTTTTGCGGCAACCGCTCTAAAATCCCCTGATATATTGCTGCGTCCACGGTGGGCGTGCGGCTGAGAATCCATAGATATTTCCTTGAGGGTTCCCCGACCACAGCCCATTGATAATCCGGGTTAAGATCGATGATCCAGTAATTACCCTTAAACGGCCAAAAAAACCAGACTTTCAACTTGGCATTTGTGGCGGTATCCACGACTTCGGCTTTGCCTTTCGATTCTTTAAGTGGACCATCAAGGCTCTCTTTACGGCAACGATTAACAACCTGTATTTTGCCGTCGGACATCATTGAGTACTCGGCCGTTGAGCCGGTGCAGCCTTTCTGAAACCAGGCCGGATAGCTGGCAATCTCGTACCACTTACCCAGGTATCGTTCCAGGTCGACCGAGTCGACGACGGTTAGCGGTGGTTTGTCCTTGGCAGTTGCTGCACAGCCGAACATAACAAAGCCCATTGCGACAATTGTAGCTACGTGCTTCATTTTAGTTCCCTTTCATATGGCAGTCGTCTTTAAAAACTCAAATGGTTGTTTCATTATATTTTTCCTCGATTCCCTGGAATTATCTACCGTATCTTTTAAAGTCAAAATGGAAATCCCAGGTTAAATCCGATTCCCTGAAAACCAGCATTGCCCCAGCGATAATCTATGCCAACACGATCAAAATCTATCTTCCATATCGAAACGGGCTCACGGGTTCCAAGAGTTATCCCGATATTATAAATCCTGTTGACTCTCTCAGTCTTACCACCATCTTCGAGAAAATCCACCTGATTGAAGAAACGGCTGACCGCAAAGAAAATACCGCCATCGATCGCCCGATTTCGAAAGCTGAGCCCAATCGGGTGTCTTACATCGAAACCAGCTTCCAACATCGAAAAACCATTGCTTTCGTTTGATGCAGAGTCTCTATCTTCAGCCAGAATGATTGAATTGCCGATTCCGAAGCTAAACTTTTTCCAGGGAAAGCTGACCAGACTTCTTACCCCCCCGCCATAGATGTATTGTATATCTCCACCAGCTGTATCTTTGCCGGCACCAAATTGTCCGAACGGCTTTAAGGTCCAGTATTTATTTACCGGTATCTGAACTTCGAGGCCGGGGACGAATGCCGCTGTACCAAATCTAAAATCTGTATCAGTTTCATCTTCAATACCTACGAGCGCCGGCAAGAGCAGTCGAAACCCAAGTCGGTCGCGGAATGCCGCCATATCATATCGGGAATGGCGCAAGGTATAGGCAAATGGTGCGCGCAATACTGCAAACCGTTTGTCTGCGTTTTTCACTTTGTAAACTCCGCTTCCTACCCAGATCGCGAAGCTATAATTTATTAAATCTCCGGGATCGTCACCCGCCAAGGAGGGTACGACACCACCTTCGGTGAGCAACGCCATTGCAGCAGTCACATAAATCAGCAGCACCCAGCTGCGTGGTAAATGCAAATTCTTCATCATCTGCTTTCCGATCTGAAGCCGTATATAAAAACCGGGGCCAGAGGGCCAGACTTTGATTTAGGTTCAGAGGGCATGGTTTACCAGATGACAATCTAAAATTCGAAATACGAATATCGAAACAACGAAGAACCATACTCTGAATATATTTTGCATAGATGAATCCTTAAAGATCTTTACTACATTCAAGACTTTGGCTTTACGACTTATTCAGGAAGCCCTAATTTTATCACAATTGCGATTCAATCGGCCAAATACTCATAAAACTGACCCCAAATCGCCGCCAGAAGCCAGCGTGAGGTTCATGGGTATACACCACTTGTTTGCCCTCTTCCCAACCGTGCCAGTAAAGCCGTTCATAACCGTCTTCGTCTTTTTTTAGTTCCAAGCGAAACGCAAGCTGTTCTGCGTTTTCTTCAAACCACACGGCCATATCTTCTGCAATTTCAGGTACATCCAAAACTACGCCGATTTCGGTGTTATGCTCTGTGGCCCGGGGATCAAGATTCAAAGAGCCGATGAAAACCTGTTTGCGGTCAAAGACAAAAGATTTAGTATGCAGGCTTGCCTTGGACGAACCGCTTCTGCCTTTTTTTTCTTTACGCTCTTTGCGACTCAGCTTTTTATTTAACTCATAAAGTTCGACTCCGCCTTGCAGCAGCTTCTTGCGATATTTTTGATAGCCCGCATGCACGATACCGACATCGTTTGAGGCCAAGGAATTGGTCAGGATGCGCACCCGAACGCCGCGCTGGGCCAACTGGACCAAAAAGGCGGTTCCTGGCTTGCCCGGAACAAAATATGGCGAAAAAATGATTAGTTCTGTTTTTACCCCATCCATATGGGGTACGAGCATCGGTTCGAGATGATATTCGGTTTTGCTGAAATCATGTTGTAGCTTTTCCGGTTCATCAAATACAACCTCAGCATCTCCCCATTTGAACTCAACCTGCTTATTTCGGATTTTATTTGCCAGATCGGAATTACGCAGCTCCTGCAGATACTCAGAATCATGTTGATCCGCCACAAACTGGTTTAATTGCTCTCGCTGTTCTCTGATCTGTTCTGATGTCGGTAGCTCTCCTTTGTAAAGGACCGAAGCCGGATATGCCAGTTCATTGTTCCAATAACGATCGAAAACGGCAGAAACTTCCTGGGCAACCGGTCCGATGACCAAAACATCAAGATCGGCAAAAGCCAGATCCGGATCAGCGCCAAAGTACTCATTGCCGATATTGCGGCCGCCAAGGATGGTAAGCTGATTGTCCACTGTAAATGATTTATTGTGCATGCGGCGGGTCACAGATCCCATTCGAGTTATAAATTGGGAGGTCCGGCTGACACTTCGGCTGAATGGGTTGAAGATGCGGACCTCCATATTAGGGTGGCTATCCATTACAACCACTTCGAGATCCCTGCCGGCGCTGCCGGCGAAGTCCATATCGTCAACCAGCAGACGCACTCTCACGCCGCGGTCGGCAGCTTTGAGCAACAGATCGGAAAACAGTTTGCCGACCAAATCATTGTGATAAAGGTAATATTGAACATCAATGCTGCGCTCGGCATAAAGGCACATTTCCGCGCGGGCCACAAAGGCATCCAAGCCGTTTGCCAACAAATGGAATCCGGATTTTCCTGGATGTGCGGTTCGTTCTGCTGCGTGCTCCCGGCCGAAATGAGTTTCCTCCGTATCGGCAAAAGCATACGATTCGGGTCGATCAAAATCTTTGGGCAAAGTGGCGCAGCCGACGATCAAAATTAAAGTCAATGCTGCTGCGAAATGAAGAACTACAGCAGTTCGATAAATTCTATCGGAAATGATCATATCACACCTCTTTTAGAGGGTTCATCTTTACCGATTAGGTGGAGATAATACAAGTTTTAGAGCCGCTGAGAAACCTGTGATCAGAAACCTGCAATCGAGGTTCCCTCTCTAAAACGCAACTTGGCATACAGAATTTATAAAGAATAGATACAATTTTCATTATTTAAAAACGATCAATGGAGGCTTTAGCAAAACGTTTTATATTGCCTTTCCAAAAGTGTCTTTTGCCCTCGCGCGTATTGCAGCAATGTAAAATATCGTTTTGAAAATTAGCGACGATGCTCATGACTTCGCCATTTTCCATCGACCAAGAGATAAATAGTATGTTTGGGGTTATTTCAATTGCGCCATAAGTATCCGTTCCAGATGATCCAGCAGCTGATCCCGCCAGGC